>Ga0058696_1000008_pt1 | contig 89089 bp, 93 predicted proteins | sample AgamicMgSfrz_FD_55077 | JGI IMG/M metagenome (GOLD analysis project Ga0058696, IMG submission 55077) | Agave microbial communities from Guanajuato, Mexico - Mg.Sf.rz | ecosystem: Host-associated > Plants > Phyllosphere > Phylloplane/Leaf | place: Guanajuato, Mexico | collected 2012-05-30 | reverse complement strand
TTATTGTTCATTAATATTTTTTACATAACCTAAATTTTTCTACTGAGTTACTTTAGAGTGTTACTTAATACTTCATTATTTACAAATTATGAATTTCAATTGCCTCCTTTTCATAATTTTCCTACGCTTAAAATATACCTTTAATTTACATAAGTTGTTAAAAAACACAAAAAAAGCCTCCAGTGACTCTCTGGAGACTTTTTTTACTTTTTACACGAAAGTAGTAAGCATTATATCATGGCGCAAATTAAAGGATGGCAAACTTTAATTTGCATAAAAGGCTCCATTTGGATTTAAACCAAAACAAAAGGTAAGGACTCTTGTGCTCCCATCTGAGCTATGGAGAAATAAGGCTGAGATTACACCTTAGGATGAGTGACTTTAAAAGAATTATGGATTCTCTTCTTATCCACAAAAGCCCCTTTCGGCGACTCTTGTACCACTCGCGACTGCCTTGTTTTAACAGGTGGCGGTTCCTGTGTCTGTATCACTACTCGATGTTTCCTATTCCGTCAGCAGTGCCCTGCTACATATCTCCGCTAAGAGACCCGTGCAATTCAACATCAAACACGCAAAGNCTTGCGAGACTTTTTGTGTCCCGTATTCCACCGAAGCAGTACGGGATTAAGTCGCTTTCGCGATACAGCGGAGCAGACTTTCGCTTGGTTGGTAAAAGNANTTTTCACCTCTGTAATTNACTGATGATGNGCCACTCCAGTGACTCCACTACCTTTTGAGTAGCAAAATATCACACACCATCGTGCTTTTTCTCTGGCCAGATACTCAAGCGGTAATAAAAGCTACTCTGCCTCCCGACATTTTGCTTCTACTACTGATGAACGCCCTTCAGTGTCAATGTCGGACTAATTCATCTTTCAATTCACTTTCGCAAGGTATCCTATTTGGATGAAGTGTTATGGTACCACCCACAACTGCGCTTTCGGAGTTACCCAGAGCGCGTTTCTTCTAAGAGTCGTTTGCTATCCCCACTTATCATGAGGACAAGAAGTGTTGAAATTGCTTAGATTGACACTGTTCTTTAGGAACAGTGCGATAGGTTGTCAAACTACCTTTATGCCACTCACGTGACACTATCTGTGCTAAGCCACATACCCGCAACTTATAGAGATGGTCAAATATCTATTGTCAAGCCAACTTTACGCAGAATGTGTAATATCACAAATCCTAACGCAGTAGAACAGGGTGCGGACAGGTATATATGGAACAAGTTGTACTCCATGTAGTAAACTTGTAAGCCAACAAAATAAGTGGGATGTAGGATGTATGTTGATGCTCGATATTAAAAAGAGAGAAGAAAGAGCTAGGAGGGCTTTTTCTTCTGTAGATAAAATTGCGAAATACGAAATCGAGCAAGGATTCACCTGCAGGAATTGAACCTGCGCTACCCAATCAAATGTCCCATTTCATTTGATGTAAGGTGAAAGAATAATAGTTAGAAACAATTTTTATTTTTTTAAAAAAACCTCTTGCAGAAAATAACGTTATTCCTGCAGAGAGAAACAAATAGATGTAAGTGTCAAATAGGAAAATAGAAAATAATAAAAGGCTGAGAATATACCTTGTAACAAGTGACTTTAGGAGCATTATGGGTTCTCTCCGTTTCCATGATAGACCCTTTCGGCACCTACCATATCACTCACGACTGCTTTTTTTGACAAGTAGCATTTCTTGTATCCGCATCACTACTCGATACATCCTATTCCGTTAGCGATGCCCCGCTACATATCTCCGCTAAGAGACCCGTGCAATTTAGTATCAAACGTTCAAAGCCTTGCGAGACTTCTCACGTCCCGTATTCCACCGAAGCAGTACGGGTTTAAGTCGCTTTCGCCATGCGGTGAGACAGACTTTCGCTTTGGTTACGATAGAGGGAATTGAACCCTCATCCTTTTGCTTATCAGGCAAACGCTCAACCATTGAGCTGTATCATNTTTGACTAAAGACGTGCTGTCTCCGCAGCTTACTCACCTTTTGAATGAGCAAATACTACACGCCTTCATGTTCGTTCCCCGACGACAGGTACTAAAACCATAAAAAAAGATACTATGCCTTACGACAATTCTCTTCTCTTATTGATTGCCACCCTTAGCTGCCAAGCTTCAAATTAAACAATCTCCCAATTCTTTCTCGCTCTCTGTTCTTTTTGGTACGGAGTGTGCTACTTCCACGTAGCACTGCAAAAGGTATCCGAAGACGCCTCCCCTACAGTGTTACCCTCGGTGCGTTTCTCACAAAGCGTGAAGAGCTATCTCCATGAAGTCATGAAGACAAAGGAAAGTTGGTTGTGCTTGGAACGACACGTCCGAAAAAACGCGCGATAGGTTGTCAGTCTACCTTTATACCACTCACATGGTACTATCAATGCCAAGCCATTTAAAAGTTATGTACACAGGTGTATTCATAAATGAATTGTGGGGCACCTGCCACAAATTTTTACCTATCCATATGTTTTTCAAGAAAATATAAGTCACATAAGTGTCCCCTTGCGCCACTTATACTTTTGAAAAGTTTTGCACAGCGTATGAAGGTTTCACCCGCAGGAGTTGAACCTGCCCTATCCCCTCCGATAAACGGTGGTAGAGTGAAGTATATAAAATTAAAACCGACAATCGTATGTAGTAACCCTTTAACATCCTAAACATTGTTTATTTAAAGAATATTTAGAACGAAATGCCTCCACCCAGAGTCGAACTGAGGACGCATCCTTACCATGGATGTGTTATACCACTTAACTATAGAGGCGTGATAGATATGATGTAATGGAAAGGAATGTCTTTCCTGGTACACTTTTATTATTCCATATAAAAGATTAGATTTCAATATAAAAATATCGTAAAAAGTATGTTTTTTGATATTTTTATATGATATTTAATGTGAAAATTGGCTCCGACAGTAGAATTCGAACCTACGCCCCATCGGTTAACAGCCGATTGCTCTCCCACTGACTATGTAGGAAGGATAAAATAACTAACCTACAAACGACTTCTATGGTTCACCAAAAGATGTGAATAGTTAATAAGTCATGACACTCGCTTAAAGCGAAATGTATGAGGCTCGAACCCACAACTTTTGCCATTGCAACACTCCCCCAGCTGAGCTAACATCCCGTTATTAGAATTCATCTTTATCCCATACTTCGTCTATTAATTCTTGTATATCACGTGCTCGTTGTTTTGTTTCTTCTTTACATACATGAATACCTGTCTCGGTAATCAAAACCACATCGCCTATTTTAGCGTTAGATGGTAGAAAGTGCTTCGGAAAATCCTCTGTCACTCCGTTTATTTCAATAACAGCGTATCCGCTTTCAAAACGGTCAATAACACCCTTACGCAAGCGGTTGCCTCCTTTAAGAAACAAAAGAATAATTACTTTTCTCCGTTTAGGAAATCATTTATCTCCTGCGTCGTCGCGTATAATCTGCTTTCATATGTAGGTTTCAGTATATTGAAGTTTTTTTCAAACTTGCAATATATACAGGAACAGTGAACTTTCCCTTTGGATAAGTAACCTCGTCTAGGTATAAACTCTTCTTCACAAAGATATACTTGATGATAAATCCATAATTTCTTTTAAATAATACGATTACGATAATGCCGATAATATGATTTCAAACAGTTCTTCATACGACCCACTCCTTGAAAGTAACACCAAGCTCGCAGGAAAATTCAAGGAATGAATGTTTCGTCTCCTACAAGCATGACCTTTCATGGGTCAATGCAATGATACTATACATAGATACACCACCTAAAAACATCCATGCAGGTATTGTCGGTGGACAGTTGCGTAACCTGCACGGAAATGGACTGCTAGGTCTGTTTCCATTTTACCTTCTGCAAAAAGCAGCTGTCAATATATGCCGAGTAAAAAAATGATAAAAATCAGCTAAAAAATGATATTTTTTTGAAAGTAATTCTCTCATTCTATAAAAGTCGGACAAAATAGACGAAATAAGGAATTAAATGTGATAAAATATATTTAATTCTACTATTTCAAGGGATGTGAAGCTAGTGTGGTTACTCTTTGGAATTATGATTATTTTTCTGATGTGCGCAAAATCTCTTTACCGTCTTCTTTACGTAATGCCTCATTATAAGAAACAACATGCAGCTTACGCTACTTTTTTAGAACCCCATGTGAAATCTTCATCTTTTGAATCTTTTCAATAAAAATAGAAAATATGGCTATTACATTTCTTCCTATAAACGAGGAAGTTTTTTTTATTTAAAAAAAGCATTCCGTCCATGTTGTCTAATTGAATGAAAGAGATTTGCTAGAGATGGAGGGTTTGCCTTGAAAAAGAAACAAAGTCTAACCGTTAAATTTTCTCTNCTTATATCATTGACGGTTATTTGTGTAGCTGTATGTTTAGGTTTTTTATCTTANCTGACATCTAAAAAATTAGTTCAAATTTCAATGGGGAATCAAGCCATGGCCATTTCCGAACGCGTAACAAAGCAGATATCNGATAAGGATTTCCAACATGTTCTGAACTTAATGGCTAAAAAGGAACCTGTATCCTCNATCACAGAATCAAGAGAGTATAAACGCATTCAACAAACGCTAAATTTCTACAAACAAAGCATGGGAGTTAAATACGTGTTTACTATGTACCGAGATAAGAATGGCCAGCTTTATTATGTGGTGGACGGCTATGATTCCAAAACTGATAAAGATGATATTTCACTTCCGTATGATAAAGAAACTCTTGAAAACATGTTGATTACCCCTTCTCTTTATAAAAATAAAAAATCCACATTTGGTTCTTTAGAACAAAGTAGTGAATGGGGTGCTTTATTAACAGCAGGGACGCCTATTATGAAAGATGGGGAAGTAATTGGATTAGTCGGAGTCGATTTAGAAGGTGAAAAAGTTTTTCATGAGCTAAACAGAATTCGTATGTTGACATATATCATAACTACACTAGCTACTATACTTATATTGATGCTTTCTCTCTTAATTATCCGTCGAATTACCAAGCCAATTAAAGAACTGACGAAAGTTGCTCAAAAGATAGAACAAGGTGAGTTAATTAGCGGTGGCAAAGGAAATCACAAAAACGAAATTGGATTACTATATAAAGCCTTTGACAGTATGATAACTCATATTCAGGGAACTATAAATTTAATCAAGCATACTGCTACCGATTTAAAGAACACAGAAAAATCAATTACGGACTTATCTAAACATGCTAGTGAGGCTGCAAAAGAGAATGAAGAGAATCATCATACATTAAGGGGCCGTGTTACGACACAAGAAGAACATGCGCATGACGTACAAAAAGTCGTACAAGAAATGGCACTTGAAGTTAACGGAATCTATGAAAGTAGTAAGCAAAGTGAACCTCTTACAGAACGTGTCATTACAAGTTCAACTTCTGGTAAATACCAACTTGAACAAACAAAGCAATCGTTCCAAGATACCAAGGCGATGCATAGTGAAATGATGAATGCAATTACTCTTCTATATGATAAATCAGTAGCTATAAACGAGTTTATAGACCTTATCGATAGTATCTCAGAACAAACCAATTTATTGGCGTTAAATGCGAGTATTGAAGCGGCTCGAGCGGGTGAACATGGAAAAGGATTTGCTGTGGTAGCAGATGAAGTACGTAAACTTGCGGATAATTCATCAAGAACCGTTCAGGACGTAACAAAATTAATTCAAGAAATGCATGCAGTTGTCCAGGATGCTTTTAAACGGGTGGAAACCTCTCAGTTAAAAATGGAACAAACTCATCAAGATGTAATAAGTGGCATTCAATCATTTGATGACATTCGCGAATCTATCGAGTCAATTGCACAACAAATGAAAGAAATTCAACGAAAAACAACCGATGTAAAAGAAGTAGAATCCACTACATTACAAAAAATGAAAGCTCTCCAAGAACAAACGGAATACATCCGAACAGGTATGGATACTTATGAACAAACGATAAAAAAACAACGTGAGATTATGGATAAGATTGAAGAAGAGAATGAGCGATTGAATACATTATCAGAAACACTTAGTAATGTTCTTTCACTATTTCAACAAAAAAGCTGACCTTTTAAGGTTAGCTTTTTTGTTGAAATAGGGTCTTGCTACAATTAAAAAGCTGGTAAAGTGATATAAAATAGTTAAAGCTAAGGACAAAATAAAATCAGAAAGGAGTTTTTATGTACACTTTAACATTTATGGCTGGTCTTGTGCTAACTGCGCTTCTAGTAGGTTATATGTTTTGTAAACAGTATAAAAAATCTCGTCAAACAGATACATTGACAGAGAATAAGTCAGAGTACCAGTTATCTGTTTTAAAAATACGACTTATGAAATACGAAAAACGGGCATTTGAGAAAATGTGTGACCGCTTCGAGTTAGTAGATGCTTTATATTACCCACTTAACGAACCGCAGGAAATATGGAATGATGTTCATTATACGCTTGTTGTTACTCGTGAAAAAACTGGGATTCGATATTATATAAAAACAGCGAAAAACCACTTTAAGTTTTCAGGGTATATTGAATTAATCTCTAATAAAAAAGAGTTTCAATTACCACTTAGTCAACGTGATGGAAATCAATCTCAGGGACTGCTACACTGTTTCAACCAACAAGTAAAACGCATCCGAAAGCAAATGGAAGAACCACTATCACTCCCGCATATAAAAACAGAAATTGATGTTTTCTCTCCTTGTATATCGCTTCAATATCAAGAATTAAAAATTATCCTATCTCAGTTGAAAACTGATAGTAAATGGTTAACAGATTCGGAACAGCATACCGTATTAACGGTTCTAACGCGTAAATTATCTTTAATAGAAAAGAATGCTTCAGTTATTTTTGCCTCTCATGGTGACAATAAAGATGTTGTATTAGAAAATAATTTGGCAGAGCTAAAAAAACAACTACAGAAAATTCGAGTAAATGTCCAGAAGCGCAAGGTAAATCAGTTAGAACAACAACTTCGAATATTACGGGAAGGTTAAGTGTATAGTCGTTACTTACTTACTATTTTGTATTTCAATGAGAAAAGCCAGGGAACAATTCCCTGGCTTTTTAATTATTTGGCACTTCTTTATGAAGTGGATTATGTAGATATTCATGGTACCTGCTTGAACCTAAATGGAGACGAGATTTATTGTCTTCATCTTGATAATAGCCTGCTTCGATGCACGCATCACAAACAGGACGAACAATGGCGTCCCACTTACTACCATAGCAATCGCGATAGGTAAACGTTTGTTTTTCTTCTGTTACGGTTTCTTGTTGACAGTTGGAGCATATCCTCGCCACTAATTTTTCACCTCAAATTGAATTATTAAATGCTAACCTTTTTAGAGAGAAAGGTGTTTATTTTTGGTTAACGTGCATAAAGTTTATGCCTGTAAGAAACGTTTTCCGTTCTAATTTATTAATTTCTCGTTGAATGCTTCGGTGGTCTAAATACAATCGTGAGATGCGCTGTTTAATTTTATGCTGCAAATATAATTCTTTATTCGCGACATGTTCAGGCACTTCAATACGGAGAAGAACCGCAAGTTCTTTTACAAATGGATTCATGTTAAACCCCCATATTCTTACTTGTATTGGTGTTACTTTGCACAATTTATTTAAAATTCCTTTTTGTACATGGTGCTTTTAACTCGTAGATTATTTACATGATTGATATAGATTCTTTAAATAATCCATTAAACTCCTGGTACATAAATGGTTGTTATGGAGGAAGAAACTTGGTGGATTCGTTCGTTTGGTTGTATTAATGTTAAAGCTTGTTTAGCTGCTAGGTGTTCGTTTGACTCTGAAATATCAATAAAGAAGAGGCGCTGATTTGTATGAACAGCATATACCCCTTTGGGAAGGGAGTAAAGGCGTTTTAATTCGTTCATAGACGTTCCTCTTTGTTCGTATTTGCAAGGTGTTCTTGCACTTTAATAAAGTCGTGTTGAATGACTTCGATGTACTGTCCGATATCATTAAACGCTTTATTGACATTTCCAAGAGAACTTGTCGATTCTTCACTAACTGTTGTATGGTAATTAATGTTTTCTACAATTTGCTGGAATGTATTCTGTAAACCAGTGAACGTATCAGAAACATGATTCAAGAACGCACGATTACTTTTAACGTTTACATCCAATCGTTCGAAGGCTACATGAACATCCTGAATATTTTCTTCATTTCTTAGTAGAACATCAAAAGATGCATTTAACTCTTTTTGATGTTGTTTCGTTTCTTTCTGGATGGCTAACAAGATACGGCTTATATCGCTGGCAGATGAAGCGGCAATAATAGCTAATTTCTTTACTTCGTCGGCTACCACAGCAAATCCCTTACCGTGTTCCCCTGCACGCGCTGCTTCAATACTCGCGTTTAACGCCAATAAATTAGTCTGTTCTGAAATGTCTTGGATACTGCCTATCATGCGTTCTACTTGGCTTGTGTTCTCTACTAAGTGATTACTTGTTTGAACGGTACACGTAAGCGTATGTCGAAGACTTGCAGTGGATTCTTTTAAGATATTTACTGTACCAATTGAATCTTGTAAAAGGTCACGTGAACTTGTGTTTACCATTCCATATTCTGTGGCCACTTTATTTGACTCGCTGAATTGTTTAATAGCTGTAGAAAGTTCGGTTTTATATGAAGTAAATAATGAACGCTGATTTGCAAATGATTGATTTAGTTGCGAGAGTAGTTCATTCATTTCGTCTCGAGTAGAGACTGTACGTAAAACTGTAGACGTTAGCTGTTCTTGAAATTGTTCTAGTTCTTGAGCCTGCCGTTGAAGAGCACTTAATAATTGCTCTGAATTTTCTCTTAGCTCTTTTTCACGTTCTGTTTGTTTCAAACTTTTTGCGAAAAGAGAATTAGAATCCGAAATTTGAAGATTAATAATTAAAGCGATAAGTCCCAAGTGCGTCAATGAAAAAAGTAAACTCTTCGTTTCGACAACTTCATACCCTCCAAATATCTCTTGCTTGTACTGGAAATAAAGATAGAACATAGCGAGAAAACTAAGCACTGTCATAAGTAAAGTGATTTTTTTATTTTGATACATAATACTGAATACGATAAAAGCAAAGAGAAACAAAAACTTATTAAGGGAAGGGTCTTGAAGTAATAAATAAAACCAGCACGAAAAATAACTGACCATATTATGGTAAGCGGGTAATTCTTGATGGTTTGATATTTTAAATGTTAAAAAGTAGTTTGACAAAATAAAAAACAAACCAAACCCGAATAGTGTCCATATAAAATGGGGTTCTTTATCCCCTAATAAACTTACAATAATCATAAGACTTACAAAATAACAATTAAAGCGAAACATTTTTCGATTTCGCTCAAATAAAATAGTATTTTTCACGGTGGGTTATCTCCCTTCATTCTCCATCCTTACATAAATAAATATCACCACTAACAAACCTCTGCAAAAGAACAGAGGCTTGTTAACTTGTTACTTGAGATAAAATTGAAAAACAGAGAACGCTGGTCGGTTTAACAAAATAATGGCTAAGACCTAATCCTATCATTATAAGAGCAGGAATTCCGTAAACTTTAGCATGATAGAAAAAGATATCGCGTTGCTGCTTACGATGCCATGACATATAACTTGGATTTTGCTTTACGTACCACTCACCTAATGAATTCATCTCTTAATCCCACCTTTTTTACTGTTTATACTCTTTATTATTCGACCAGTGCCGCTCTCCTTTTTTGCACAAAAAAACACGCTTCTTTCGAAACGTGTAATACGAAGATTAGGGCGTCGCAATAAAGAAATGAACAATAACCATTGCAATGATTCCTATTACTCCAATAATGGTAAATATCCAAGCTATTATTTTTAACACTTTTCGTTCTGCTTCTAACTCGGCTTTTCGCTGTAAAAACAGTAAACATCCGCCCACAAGAGCGAGTGCTAAAAACAAGTAAATAAACTCATTCATTAGTAGACCGCCTTCACATTTTATGTTTTCACATATCTTGATAAAACATAAAGAAAATCCTTTTTGTNTGTAAACATAAAAAAAAGCACGGCCTAGGCCGTGAAATGACAACTTATTGTGTTGTGTGAACGGAGTGGGTCCTGCAGGACTCGAACCTGCGACCGTGCGGTTATGAGCCGCATGCTCTAACCAACTGAGCTAAGGACCCGTTATAAAAGGAAGATTAGTCTCCCTTAAAAAAAATTTCGGTTTGTTGATGTCGATAAGCTTCTTCTAGTTGCCATTCTAATCGTTGACTCATGACATATGAGGAACTTTGGCAGCTGGGGCAAACATGTAGAGGAACTTTGTGGACAGAAATCTCTCTTTTACCAAGAGTGTGAGTCACTGTTTCGTAGTGGAGTTCCATTTCTTGTTGACATTGTGAGCATATTTTTTTCATAATGATTCACCTCTTTATTTCAAAGTGCCGATGAAGGGACTTGAACCCCCACGCCCTTTCGGACAACAGATTTTGAGTCTGTCGCGTCTGCCATTCCGCCACATCGGCAAGAGCAAACAACAGGAATAAAACTAGCGCTTCTGGTTTGGAAAGCTATTGTTCTATAAGGTAGTTGCCTGCATAAATTTTTTTGAACACAGCTACCTTCTGGCTAAGACCCCCTCAGACATAACCAGAAAATAGTGTGTACAGTCAAATTACTAATCTAGTAATTGACTAACCGTAACATTTGATAACCCCTTATCTGTTACTATACATATCATAAAGCATATTTTTATGGTATTCAAGGGTTATTTTTCATTTTTTATATGTTTTTTGATATTTTCTTTCGGTTCCCAACAATTAAATTTGTAATGCGTCTTAGTATCAAAGCCTAAACGAGAGCAAAAATATCGGATTTTTTCATTTTTTTCAATTCGAAAATGTACACAGGTTGCACAACAATGAAAGTCCTTCATTTTATCCCTCCTCTGCTATATAAATGCATTTTATTTACTGCCTCCTAAGATATATTCCTAAAAAAAGAAAGGGCGTAATGGAATAATATAAATATCTCTATTCTGTTTATCGTTAGCATAATCGATGCGCGAATACCATCGAACCTTTGTCGCTACAATTTATTGAAAATGGAGTGCAAAGCAGAACATTTAATAGCCCTATAGTGTGCTGGTATATGCTATAAAACTTTTCATTGCCCATGTACTGATTCATGGAAAAATTCTTCTCGATTCGTTCCACATCAAAAGAGGATAGTCCCATAGTTCTTCCTCCCTCGATTGAGGTTATTATTCATCTGTTAAGTTCGTTTTAATAAAGAATGCTCCGAAAAAGAAAAGTGTAGCTAATAATGCAGCTATATGGTCGCGAGAAAATCTAGGTGTGCTTGAAAGCACATTTAAACCGTTAAGCAAAGTATCACAAAGCGGCGTAAACGCCAGTACAACTCCTGCTAGCCATCCGATAATAAAAGCCAGTACCATGACAATAAAACGTTTAACAAAAGATAAAATAACGGAATACAATATTTTCACCAAAAGGCCTCACCTCATGACACAATTCAAGAAAACGATACTTTTTTCCTTGTTTTGAGAAGAAGGAGGGGTGATTTCGGTCGACGTACTATTTACAAGACAATGAGCAAGACTAAAGAAGACAAAAATGCATTGCAAGGTACCCCTTCTCCTTATACCATCAACTTTCTTCCCATGTTAAACGTTCAAAAGCACTTGCTTCTAAGACCACAAAAAAATAGAAAGGGTTGCTTATTACACCGCACTTTTTCTGAACTATTTGCTGCTATAACCACGCTTTTTTTATGTTGATTCTAAGTCAATAAACGCTTATTCAACGTAACTCACATTAAACTAGTTGCTTCCAAGACCACACTTTTTCAATAGACTAGTTGCTTTTGAGACCACATTTTGAAAATAGCAAGATTCGCTTGTTAAAAAAATAAAACAAAAGAAAAAAACCCTCTTTCGAGGGATTAATGGGAGTCGTGCTGACCAAACTGAGCGCGCACATGTCGTGTGTATTCATCCTGACCATTTGAATCTAGACGGAACATTAAATCGGGGTGTATGAGATAGCGGCTTCGACCTTTCGTTGTTAAAACCATAACAGCTCCTGCTTTTTGCAAGATGTGAAAATATTTATCGATAGTAGGACGGTCAGGATTTTTATGCCCTAAAATGCGCCCAATCTGCGTTTTGGGTAAGTGTTTTAATGCTTTTGGGCAACGTTCTAAAGCATCTAGAACTGTTTCGCTCTCTTCAGTAATTTTTTCATCGGGATTCTTTACTAAGTAATACGTTTCGTAATGGAAATAAGGGAGCATTGCATGCAAGAGACCCAGCACATCTCCTAACTTAATCGGAACCTTACGTTTTCGATTTTTCATGTCTTCAATTTTTCGAATTTCGTCTGCTACTTCTTTTAGCTTATGCTGAAACAATTTGACGAATTTTTGATTCGTGCGAAGGGCGCCTTTGGAGAAATAAAGTTGATTGAGGACGTACACGTTATAATTCCCGTATTTTTCTTTGTGCAACAGGTTTAATTTAACAAATTTGTTTAAACGACGACTCGTATTAAACTCATTAATCCCCCATAACACAGCAATCGTTTTATTTGTCAGATATTCATTGTCTTTTTTTAGTGGCTCACCATCAAAACCTGCATAAATGACTAGCTCCATAAAATATCGTCTATCTGAAACAGTGATTTCAGTTTGTTCCAGTTGACAAATAGAAGCGTTTTTACCCATTACAAAAGGACCTCTCTTATCGCTTTTGCGCTCGAATTCTCGCTTTGCATAATTCATTCGACGTTGCTTTTCTTCTTTGGACAACACTTCAAAATTTTGAGGGTTTTGAATTATCATCCGTTCTTCAAGACTCCCTGTTTCCGAATTAAAAACAAATTCAAGACGTACATCTTCTTCTTTTTTTACCGTCATTGTTCTCTCTCCCATGTCCATTATGTACAGGATATTGCAAATAAACGGTTACACAAATGGTTCGTCTAGTTGTAAAAGGATATGAATGTTAATTTTGCAACGGCCTGCAGAAAGCGGTCATCGCTTCTAATTTCAGTTATAACAAAAAAAGATATTTAATTCTATATTTTATTCTATCCATCTGTATGATATAGATAATCACTGATAGGTGCTAAAATATAGGCTATGCATCATCCATTGTAGTTAATTGATAAAATGGTTACTCAAAAGGAGCGTTTTTTTATAAAACGCTCCTTTTTCTTACCGCTTATTATTTGTAGATAAAATGCCATTATGAGATGTAATAGTGAAGTGAGTACATAAAGCGAACATTGATAACCAAAAGCTAATAAATAAAATTACGGAAAGCCTATGCGACGTATCCATAAATAAAATCCCTTGAGTAACAATAAAAATAAAAAACATTGTTATTCCTACTAATTTAGCCGCAATGGAGGTCTTCTTTTTTTCTCTTTGTTTAGGTATGACACTATTTAATGCCTTTCCGTGCTTTCTCTTGCTTTTTGGAAATTCAATCACATTTCCCATGTTTTCACCCCTTCTAAACTCTTTTGGAAAAGAATAATACGACCATTTTTCATAAAAAGCATTCTCATTTTACTTCTCTAAAAAAGCAGACTCAAGAAATAACGATAAAAAATATTTTAAACAATAAACAAAGAAATCTCATTCAGTAATTAGTGTAATAATCACTTCTTGATAAAGTACGTTAACTTATCGTAAAATTGATATATTATGACAGTTCCCCAAAAATAATAGACAGTAAACGATTACAGATAAAATAAGGAGTGTTATTTTTGGCCTCAATAACTATAAGTTATAACAACCTAAACTTAGAGTTTGTGGATAGACCTAAAAAAGAACCTGCTTCTCCTAAGGAATATTGGAATTTACTTTTCCCAAAAGAAGTGGAATTAAGTGATGAATATATGAAAAGAGAGAATGTCTATCCTATAGTTATTTATGTTCTAGAGAAAATGAAGGACGAACCTCTTCAAACAATATATGACACTCAAGTAATTGAAAGATGCTATAGTTACTTAATTGAATTAGAAGAATATAAATTGCTTCTTGAATATGCTGAAATATTTAAAACACAGCGGTATCTTTATTTCATGAAAAATAGCGAACACAAAGATGAATTCTATGAAAATGATTCTTCTCTAATTTATTACTATGTAACAGCAAGATGGCAACTATCGCTCTTAAGTGAATTAGATGAGGACTTGCTTATCGGTATGTTAAAGACAGTGCCACAAACACGTTATCCTTTAACTGATAAGCCGCTGATGTCAACAATAGAAATTTTGATGTCTCTTTTAAACGCTAATAAACATAGTATGGATGACATAAAATTCTTTATTGTTCGTCTAAGCTCTTTTATTTTGAAAGAAGGTTATATGATTCTTTCCGAAGTAGGAAAAAAAATATTCTACGAAGGAATAGAGCAACAACTATCCCTATTTTTAGAGTCTGAGACATATAAAAAAACACATCAATTTTTTCAACATTTGCTAAGCTGGTCTCACATTACGCTTAAAGGAATGTGCTTATTGGATGTCTCAGAAGACGTTAGCCTAGTAGATTCAAACCGAACTCAACGTATACATGAGTCTGGTAAGGTAGTAGAAACATTAACCAAAACAATTTATTTGGAGAATGAGAAGCACATAGAGAAAATTATAGAAGGTATAATGCTCCACTTATCTCATGACCTATACCTAAATAATGAAGTTGGTAACCAAGCCGTAGTTAAATTAAGTGAAATATTTGATATTACATTAATGTCGACTTACAAAAAAGATATTTTGCAAAAATATCGACTAAATGACCGCAGCTTTCAGCAGTATTTCCAAAAGACTTTTGAAAACGGTGAGTACAAAGCTTATTATCGTTATTTAACCAAGTACCTTACTCGAGACGAGCAAGCTACAATAGAAGAAAAATTAATGTTCCAAACTGCTTACGTTTATGCCGAGTACAAGAAAGATAAAGATGCAATTGGGTTATACACTCGTTTACTTGATGAAGATGGTCCTGACCCGAGTGTCTATAATAATTTAGCATTGCTTTATATGAATAAAAAAGAATATGATGAAGCACTCCGTTTGCTAAAGTTAGGTGAAGAGATAGACCCAGAAAATGAAAGTATTCAGCTTAACTTAAAGGAAGTTCATAAACTAATAAAAGATGAAGAAATGCGTCCTAAGCGAATGAAGGATGCGTACTTCAAAAAAACATATAAAACAGATAAACGTCTCATCTTTACTATTTATAAATTGCAAGGTGAAGAAAAAATTACAGATGATAAACTTCGTAACTTGCTCTCGATTTCCGATGTAACTTATTATAATAAATTAATGAGCAAGTTAGTGGACTTAGAATTGGTCCTTAAAGACCAACAAAAAGGCTATATCCTGGACCCTACAATTGAAGAGCTGGTGCAACAATACATTGACCCAAAAATGGAACGCAGTATTGTAAAAGGCGATAAGAACAAGCTTTACCGTTCTATTTTTTATCATGATTCTGAAATCAATTTGTACCGTGCTTTACTTGAATTGTTCCCTCAGCACCTTGTGTTTCCCAATATGGACCTTAAGACCATAATTGAAGTGGATAAAATTAAGGAACATCTTGATTCTGATGTAATGGAATATATGTTTAAAGCACATGTCGACTTTGCTATTATTAACACACGCACATATTTTCCTGTTGTTACATTTGAAAAAGACAGTGACTATCAGGATACTGAGCCACAAAAAAGTAATACAGCCAAGAAGAATCTTATTTTTGAAACGAGCGGTTTACCGTTAATTCGATTGCGATTTAATAGTGCGATGGACTATGAACGGCTAAAAGAAGAAATAAAACAAACAACGAAATCATTTTTATTAGATATTAAATCAAATGATGAGAATGCAGAACTCTTAGATGAATTTGATTTAAAACGATTCGGTATTGCAAACAAATTACCTTCTATAGAGGAGATAAAGGAGACCTGGGAAAAAATTGTTGGTTCTCTTATCTCACAAAACACACAAAAATTATTACTTGATGAGGAACAAGCTGTTTTAACCGTAAGCTTATCAAAAGACTTAAAATCCATTATGGAATTAAGCCAAGAAACGTTAAAAACACAGCTCTATCAACAAATTAACAGTTTAAATAAAGTCGAATTTATTTATGTATAAACAAAAAAGGTCAATGCTAGGCATCGACCTTTTTTTTCGTTAATTTGATTTAAAATCATATGATATACTCCTACTGAGGGGTGATAGCATGATAATGGCATGGGAAGAAATGATTAAGCGGTTGGAACGTCATGGGTATACACAGGTGGAACATGTACATAAGGTAACCACTGTCTATGGTTTACGAGGCACACAAAAAAACACACATGTCTACAAAGCTTATGACAGTGATTTGAATGGTACCGTTCGAATTATTGCTGATTGTAACAGCATGAAAGTATTAAAAGTACATAAGACGAGTTACTAGTTAATACTAGAAGTAAAGCTACATATATAATTAAAATAAGCAAATTGTCATCTTGGCAATTTGCTTATTTTAATTATTAAAAAACTCTATTACACTTGGATTATATGATTTCTTACAAATTCAATTTTATTGTTTGTGCTGTGGAGTTCATTGTCAAATTAGCGCCCACTTACAAAAAAATCACTCTTAAAGTAGATGATGGCTAAAAAGGAATTGACTTATCTCCAAATCAAACTAAACTAAATTAAGTTCATTTGGAGGTGATTGGTTTGGTAGGAGATATTTTTTCATTTGTCATAATGGCGGGTGTCGTTTCACTTTTATATTATGCTCAGTTCATAAAGAGTCGGGTAGTTAAACCATACTTAATATGCTTATACGAAGGAATTATAGTGACTGCCCTTATCCTTTATAGCCAAAATAATATATTTATTCCTTTAACTATCTTATTATTCTTCTTCCTTAATGACCGCGTAAAAGAAAAAGCTGTTGCGAGAACAGAAGAGCCCTCTGCGGAAAAGGAAAAATCAGCTTTTCAAGAAACCACAGAAAAAAAGGAATAACCAGGTGATTAATTAGGAATTAGAGCGTTTTAGTTGTCAGCAATGGTTGCTTTGCAAAGTGTTATCTTTAATCATAAGAATATTTATCCCTCTTATCACTCACCTTATGAGATATAAAAACGAGCTCAAATTCCGCTGAGCTCGTTTTTATATGGAATTATCCGCGACAGTTTCTTCTTCACAGGACGGTGAAACGATGGATAAGTTAATTTTCTTTTTATGATGGTCTTTTAGCTTTTCTTTAGCTAACTCTGTGGAAATAGGATATAGAGGCTTTGCTGCAAACGTAATAATAATATCTGTGAATTCGATGTCAATATCTAAATATTCAGTACATTGATAGGGTCTATTTTCATGCCAAACCATCCGTCCCAGCGAAAGCTGTGGTATCGTTTTTTCCATACCCGTTCGAATCATCGCTTTAAGTTGAAATGGCTTTTGTGCAGATAAATTTGTAGGTAACATCATATTTTCTCTTTCTAGGTTTTGACATATGTACAAAACAGATAATTGCCCATGTAAGATTTTAATTTCTTGAATGCTAATTACAACCCACCTTTCTTGTCTGTGCTCTATTACTTCGCCAATACGTGCGGGTTGTTTGTAAAGTCGGGTGGTTTGTCTGATGGATTTAAATAAGTTCTTCATACCTGTCCCCTGTGCTTGTTTTTTCTTTATTTTACCATGTCAAACAAAGTAGTACTAGAGTAGAAACGAATGAAAAGAGAGTTGGCACTAAAATTGCCTACTCTCTACATGTTGCTTATTGGTGATTTTCACCCTACTATTCACACTTGCTTGCGGTATAGGATAAATCTCAAGTTAGTTTGCAGAACCTGAATTCGCTCTTGTCCATTGATTAACACTTCGCATAAACTCATCTGACAGTAGCTCCAATTGATAGTCAGCGAGATTAAATGGAGGTTGAGAAAAAAAAGGACTTGTGAAGCTAAAAGAATGAACTATCTTCTCCCATTTAAACAGGAAAGAATGATGCAAAATGTAAGTGTGTTGCTGATACTGAAAGGTAAAATGAAAAGTTTGAGTTTTCCCTTGACGACTACGAGTAAAATCCACCAAGGTTATATCTGAAAGAATGTCGTGAATGCTCTGCGAATCTACCGAAAAAACCGTGCGTTCAAAAATAGTTTGTAGGTTCATGGTATACACTCCTTAGAAAAGTCTGGTGTACCTTAATAACATAAATATGAGAGTAATCCTTGATTTAAGCATCTTTTCGATTTCTTTACCTAAAGCAGCAACTTATTTCAAGAAGGTTATTTAAAATAAACTGTTAAGTTGTACATATACAAAGAAAGGGTGAGTGTATGGAGCGGAAGGATTTCTGGACGTTTATAGAGCAAATGGCAGCTAACGAGGACCCAATTGAATGGGCGATTTCTACACTATCGAAACGTGATGAGGCAGATATTATCAATTTTCAATTACATGTAGAACAACTACTGCAGGAAGCCTTTAATTCAGATGTGTGGGGAGCTGCATACGTCATATTAGGTGGTGCTTCTGAAGATGCATTTGAACATTTTCGTGCGTGGTTAATTTTCCAGGGAGAAAAAGTCTTTTATGAAACGCTAAAAAACCCCGAATATTTAGCTACATACATCCCTCCTTATTACGAAGAAGAAGGACTGGAACCTGAATACGAAGAAATTTTAGGTATATCCATTGATGCCTATCTACTAAAACATACGAGTAGCACAGAGTGGAATGAAGAACGAAGTATCCAATATAAAAGTTTGTTAAAAGAAAAAGAAAATGGCCAACGTACAGTTGAAATTGAATTTGACTGGGAAAATGAAGAAGAGCTCCTCAATCATTACCCAAAGTTAAAACAACGATTTGCCACAAACCCCCTGTAACACTCAACTCTATCAATAAAAAAGAAGCGGCTGTTATCCCGCTTCTTTTTTTATTTTAGTTTGCCGTGGTAGTTGTGGCAGCATCTGTACTAGTCGTTGATTTGGTAGCCGCTTCTTCGATTTCCTTCTTTAACTTCTTATCTTTAATGTCAAGTTTGTATTCTTTCTTTAATTTGTCATAAACTGTTGGGAATGATTTTGCTTTTTCCAACTTCAATTCTTCTTCGATGGTTGGTTTTAACTCTTTGTACGAAACAGTTTTCTTATCGTCTAAACGAATGATGTGGTACCCATAAGTAGACTTAACAGGTTTACTGATTTCCCCTTTTTTCAGTTCAAAGGCAACTGCTTCAAAATTTGTATCCATCGTACCTTTTGAGAAGAAACCTAAGCTTCCACCATTAGTTTGGCTTGCTGTGTCTTCTGAGTACTGAGCAACCATATCTTCAAATTTTGCGCCTTTTTTAATTTTGTCATAGACTTCGTTTGCTGTTGCCTCATCTGTGATTAGAATATGGCTTGCACTAATTTGACTCTTTTTGTTTTCATATTCTTTCTTTATATCAGCCTCTTTGATGGTAACACCTGCAGTTACAGCTTTCATTTGAGCCAAGTTAGTCTTCAGTTGTTCTTTAAAGTCAGCCATAGAAGCAAAACCCGCAGATTTTACGTATGTTTCAAAGTCTTCATCCTTAGAAATCCCTGTGGCATTTTTGTAGTATTTAATACGTTCTTGAATATCTTTGTCCGTAATTTTATATTTATCTAACAGGATAGAATCCTGTATCATTGTCGATAAAACTTCTGAGCCATACTTTGCCTTTAACTCTTTGTAAAACTCTTCTTGTGTAATGGTGTCGCTTTTGGTCTTGACAATAACAGAGTCAGTTCCATTATTTGAATTACCTACGCTACAGGCTGCTAATGAGAAAGCGGTCATACCAGTAAGGGCAACAATTTTCCATTTTTTCATTTTGTCATCTCCTAATGTCATTTTAAAAACGTTAAATTACTTATTGAGGGAAAAATAAGGAATACCTTGTAAAAAAAATATGTGAAATTATGAAAAAGCTCCATAAAATTCGGAAAATCGGGTATAAATGTAATAAGAACCTAAATTTAGAAATGCGGTGAAAAAGATGAGCTTCTTAAATAAACGTGGGCGTAAAAATGAAGAACACATTGAAACAGGTCTTAAAATTGTCCCTCAAGAAGGCAATTTTTTAATAATCCAAATGCAGACTAGTGTTAATGGAGAGTTAGACGAAATTATGTTAACCGAAACCTACCCTCTTGCAGAGACAGCTAAAAAGGAATTAGAAAGTTTAGTAGATTGGAATACAACAGAGGATGTTTTCCATGGACTTGTTGTCCAAGAAGGTTATGATTTAGAAATGACTCAAAAAATGAACGCTATTATCGATAAATATAGTCCGAGTTGGTATACGAGTGACGTGGGTTCACTACCTACTTATGAGGAGGGAGAAGTGATGAAAGAAACGGTTTATCAGTATGAAGAAAGTTCAGAAGAAACAGCAGTTACTGTAGAAGAAAGACCTATAACTATTCAGACTACACCCTCTTCTCCTGAAGTAAAGATACAAGGAGTCTACGAGTATGAGGTCTTAAATGAAAAAGGCCAATTGATGATAGTAAAAGGTCAAAAAGTGGCAGAAGGTCTTTCTGTTCGAAAAACAATTGATGATACACATGCCATTGACCATATGGCCAGCGGTCATATATTCCGTACGTTTAACACAAAAGAACAAGCATTAAGATGTATTGAAGTTTTAAATAATTTGACATATTGGGACCATAAAAATGCAGCAGACTTGTTTGTAGTTGAAAAAGATTTTGTCGCTTATATGAGGTCTCTTGGAAAAGCAATTGACAGTAATCAAGTTAGTCCAGCGGTCCCGAATAATCTGCGAGTTCGTTTAGAATACTATTCTCAATTTTTTTATATTAACCCAGAGAACGGCGATTTTAAACGCTTTTGTAAAGCTATTATAAAACTAACGGATATGGTTGGATTGGAAACTGTAAAAGAAGAAGTCATGGAATTACTGTATTCTATTGCGGGACGCGTTCGAAATGAGGGAAAAGTTACACATAAAGCTTCAAATATGCATATGGTTTTTCTTGGACCTCCTGGAACTGGTAAAACAGAAGTTGCACGTATTATGAGCGATATATATGGCTCCCTAGGTTACTTACCAAAAGGCCATCTTATTGAAGTAGATAGTGAAGACTTAAAAGGTGGATATGAAGGCCATACTGGTGACTTGGTAAAAGAAAAAGTAATGGAAGCAATGGGCGGTACACTTCTTATTGATGAAGCTTACGGCCTCGTTGGAGGGCAATTTGGCAAAGAAGCAGTAACAACATTAATTAAATTATTAGAAGATAAAAAAGAAGAATTCATGGCTATTCTAACGGGTTATCCAGCAGATATTGAACGATTACTGCAGTCAAATGTCGGATTTCCTTCTCGTATAGAAAAGAAAATACATTTTGATGATTACACAGTTGAACAACTTTCTGAAATTATTCAAAACATGTTAACAAGCAACGGTCATATCTTACACGAAGAAGTAATAGTGGAGATTAACCGTGCTGTTAAGCGTGTGGCAAAAAACGGAAGAGTAGATGGGAGTGCTCGTACAGCTAAGAAAATGGCCGTTGCTATCGCAAAAGAGTTAAATATTCGTGTAGGAAAAGACAGACAAAATGTTATTAAGGAAACAAATCTGGTTACAATTGATGATGTAAAACGTGCAACGGACCCTAAAGCAAAAGCGCGCACACGGGAAGAACTAGATGCTGTATTAAAAGCAGCTCGTATCAAGCTTTACAGTTTTATTGGGTTAACAGAATTAAAAAAGGAAATTGAACGAATTCTTAAAGTTATTGCTTTGGACAATGCACTTTATCAAGATGGCATTTCTGCAAAACCAACTGTAAAACATATGGTATTTAAAGGGCCTCCAGGAGTAGGGAAAACCACCATTGCCCGCGTAATTGGAGAATATTTAAAAGGTGCTGGTGTGTTATCGAGTGGGCATTTCATTGAAGTCACACGCAATGATTTAGTAGGCGGGTATATTGGTCATACAGCAGAGAAGACAATGGATGTTATTAACCGAGCCAAAGGTGGTATATTACTAATCGATGAAGCCTATTCACTTGCTCGAGGAGGAGAAAAGGATTTTGGGCGAGAAGCAATTGATACCCTTCTCAAACCAATGGAAGATTTTGCAGACGATTTGGTCGTTATTTTTACAGGGTATTCAAAAGATATAGAAGAGTTTTTAGATATTAATCCTGGCATGCGTTCACGTGTTCCATATCATTTTGATTTTCCATATTATAATGACGAAGAATTATCCCAATTAACTGTTCTTCAGTTAGAAAATGAGTTTAAATTAAAATTAGGTGATGGCACGTACGAAAAAATTAAAAAATATGTTACACACCAGTATGCTATAGCAACTGAGCCATTAGATAATGGACGCTGGGCTCGAAATGTCGCACAATTAATCAAAAATAATCTTGCAGACCGAGTAATGGACGGAAGACCATACTCAGACATACCGAAAGAAGAGAAAATTACAGTACTACCAATTGATATACCGACACCCGCTTAATATAAGCGGGTGTTTTTTTAGAGGTATTGGTTTAATTCAGACAAAGTGGTAGAGATGTTGCGATGGATAGCATACGTATTGGGTAAATGCTCTTGAGATATACGTTCGTTGTTTATAATAACGAGTGGGATATGAGCAGGTTTGTAATCAATAAAAGAACGAAACGGGAAAACCTTAAGAGAGCTTCCTAATACAACTAATAAATCTGCAGTCCAAATTTGATTACGAATACGAGAAACGCCGTCAGGGTTTAACCATTCCCCTGCTTCATCAAATAAAACCACATCTGGTTTAATATACGGCTTTACATCAATAGACTCACAATCACATATATAGAAGTTCGCCTTTTCTTGTCTACGAAGTGCCAATTCTTCCACTGTGTATTTTTTACTGCACTTTGGATTGTAACACTTAGCAGTTTTAATCGTCCCGTGAAATTCAATCACACTTGTACTGCCAGCTTCACTATGAAGTCCATCGATATTTTGAGTAATAATCTGTATATCTTTCCCTTTCTTTTCCCATTCTGCTAAGATACGATGACCTTTATTGGGTTTAACGTGTGGGTGATATAGTGATTCAAAAAAGAATTCATAAAACAAATCTGGTTGACGAAAAAAGAAATGATGAGAAAGTATATCTTCTGGTGTGTTGTTGTAAAGACCGTTTTTAGAACGGAAGTCAGGAATACCTGGTGTTCCATCCTCCCCTTCTGTACTCATCCCCGCGCCACTGAAAACGAATATGCGTTTTGCTTCTTTTACTAACGATATAACTTCTTCATTTATCATAAAAAAACACCTACCTATATGATTTGCGATATCTAAACTTCATCTTTTGGTACAGAAACTGATACCGAATCTCTGGGACCAATTTAATTTGTGACGCTACGCCTTCAATCAAAGAATCTTCCCATTGTAAGGACGTCTTATAATCTATCAAACTACCAGTTAATGCTTGTATAGTATAATACCATGTATTTCCTTCTAACGACATTTGCACTTTGAATTTAGCAGCAGGCTCTTCTTTTAATGAAAAATAAAAGACCCAAAGTGTTTCAGTTGAAGCTTTTTTATCATAAAAAAACTTGGTAATTGCAGGTGGGGGCATATGCTTTTCACGTGGAGTAATAAATAGTTCGTTTAAGGTTGTAAATTCATCTATAAAGAGGTTTTCGATTGTTGCTTTTATGGCATTAACAGTTTCCTCCCCCCACTCAGTTTTTTGAAAACGGAAAGAATAACGCTTCTGAATGGATGCAGTTGGCGTTGATTGCTTATGTGATATATGAAGAGCGCCTTCATGAAAAATATGGTCAATTTTCACAGAAAAACGAAATCTACCTACCCAAACGCCCTTTTTAAAAACAAACTCTTCACAGAAAAAATATAAAATTTTGAAATTTTTCATAAAAGTCTACCTTTCTAAAAAACAATATGCTATTATATTCCTATGAAAATATCATAAAAAACATATTTTTATGATATTTTTTTCGTTTTTTCAATAATATCCTGCATCTATACCCACTTTAAGGAGGAATTGATTGATGGAAAACTTAGCTACGACAACTAAAGAACACACTATTCCGTTAAATGACCACGTTAAAATGTATTTAAAAGAAATTGGTAGAATTGATTTACTAAACCACGCTGAAGAGATTGCTTTAGCGAAACGTATTGAAAATGGAGACAGGCAGGCCGAACGCGAACTGATGGAAGCGAATTTGAGATTAGTTGTCGATGTAGCGAAGAAGTACGTAAATCGTGGTATCCTCCTGCTGGACTTAATTCAAGAAGGTAATATGGGGCTAATGAAGGCTGTAAACAAATATGAATGGCGAAAGGGATATAAGTTTTCAACGTATGCCACCTGGTGGATTCGACAGGCAATATCCAGAGCAGTAGCTGACCAGGCACGAACCATTCGAGTTCCTGTTCATATGGTTGAAAAGATAAACCGTTTAGCTCGAGCGCAATCTGAATTGATTCAAGAGTTAGGTCGTGAACCTTCTGAAGAAGAGATTGCCCTACATATGAAAGTAGAAGTTGAGAAGGTAAAAGAAATTTTACAAGCAGGGATTGACCCCATTTCGTTGGAAACGCCTGTTGGTGGTGAAGAAGATAGGTCTACTGTACAAGATTTTGTTCGAGATGAAGACCACTATGTAGGCGAAAATATTGAAAGCAGTGCTCTCACCAAAGAAATTGATGAGGTTCTTAGTACCCTGCCAGAACGTGAAGAAATGATTATTAAAATGAGATTTGGAATCGGTTATAGCCGACAGTTAACTTTAGAGGAAGTAGGAAATGCCTTCAATATCACCCGCGAACGTGTCCGTCAAATTGAATCGAAAGCACTCCAAAAACTTAACTCCCCAAATCGTAGCAAACGATTAAAAGATTTTATGAACTAACTTCTATCCCAATGAACAGTCTGCCCTGACTGTTCTTTTTCATGTTCTCATCTTTTTTTCTCGTTATAGATGAAAACTAACAGAATGTTTGAAAAAGAAAAGAGAGACAATAGTTGAAAAAAATAAAAATCCAGATAAAGTTGTCAGGGATTGGAGGGGATTCACGTGATAGATTTATTTGTATCGGACCATTTCTTTAAAACGACTGCTCTAAGTATCATCGTGTTAAACAAAGAACGAAAGATAATAAAAATTAACCCTTCGTTTAAAAAAATGACAGGTTATAGTGAAGCGGAACTCATCGGTTATGAAATGGAAAAATATGATTCACTTATTAAAGAAGGCGTTAAGAAAGAAAATATTTGGAAAGAGGTACAGAAAAAAGGAATATGGGAAGGTGAATATTGGACTAAACGGAAAAATGACGAACCTATCCTTATCCGTGCAACAGTCATACAAAACATGGACAACGGAAAGAACGGCCGTAAGAGTGAAATCGAACATATCTTTTTAATGAAAGATGTAACGGAAGAAGAAAGTAAAAAAAGATTAGGAACCGATTATCAAACAGAGGATTATATCACGGGGTTTCCTAATAAGCATGCTTTTGAGGAAGCGATTCAACATGCGTTGGACCAAACAGCTAGACGCCGAACAGCTCTTCTATTTGTGAGTGCTGATTTACTAAATTTCTTACATATATATAAAAGTTACGGATACGAAAATGCAGAAGTTCTTCTCGGAGAAGTGGCTATTCGCCTTCGTGAGAACTTGGACGAAAGGATTACTATCTCGCGCATTCACAGTGACAACTTTACCTTCTTTTTTCCGAATACAATGGACATTACGACTATCATGAAAAAACTTGAAAGCATTCGTCAGTCTTTTGAAACGAAACCTTTTTTAATTGGTGAAGATGAAGTATACATAACCATTAATATGGGAATTAGTGTATACCCAAAAGATGCAGATAACGTTCGGGACCTCTTCCGCTTAGCCAACGTAGCTCTTCAAAAAGCAGAGCAAGAAGGTGGCAATAATATCATGCTTTATAAGCCTGAGCTGATGTCACAAGATAGAGAAAAAATCAAATTAGAAACCGACTTAAGAAAAGCCATTGAAAATAAAGAGTTCGAATTATACTACCAGCCACAAATTGAAGTAGCAACTAATGATTTAGTTGGTGTAGAGGCTCTTATTCGATGGAACCATCCGAAAATGGGCATGGTATCCCCTATTAAATTTATTCCGCTAGCTGAAGAAACGGGATTGATTAAACCGATTGAGGAATGGGTGCTCAAGCAAGCATGTAGTCAAAATAAAAAATGGCAAGAAAAAAACTACAAACCTATTACTATGTCAGTTAACATGTCTTCAAGACGATTTAACAGTTCTGAAATTGTTCAAAAAGTAAAAGACGTATTGATGGACACGGAACTTGAACCTAAATATCTGGAATTAGAAATTACAGAAAGTCAGTTAATGTACGATGCAGAACAAGAAATCCAAACGTTAAACTCTCTTCGTTCGTTAGGTATCAAGTTATCGATTGATGACTTCGGAACAGGTTACTCCTCTCTTAGTTATTTGGCGAAATTCCCGATTGATTATATTAAGATTGACCGCTCGTTCATTAAAGATTTAGAAGATAATGCGCTGAATGAAACGATTGTTTCGGCTATCATTTCATTGGCGCAACGTTTGGGATTGCAAGTAGTGGCAGAAGGTGTTGAAAAAAGCGAACAACTCGAGTTTTTACGCGGCGAGAAATGCGAAAAGTATCAAGGGTATTATTTTAGCCCTCCTGTTCCTGCGCATAAGTTAGAAGAAATGTTAGAAAAGAAAAAATAAAACGTCCTGAGGGACGTTTTATTTTGCTTTTGCTACGTGTGTTACAGCTTTATATCCAACATATAAAATCGCTGATACAATGGCAATTTTAAGAACAAGCGTTAAAAGGAATGTCACAACTGAAAGTGCAAATACGGCAAGAGAAATAGCTATGCAAGCTAAAATCGCGATTACTGCAATAGATAATACTTTTTTCATGTGTATCCTCTCCTTCCATAGGTATAAAATCTGTCAATTTTAAATATCCTAATACAAAACGAAAAGAAAGCAAGCAAGTATTGAAAAAAGAAATGGAAAGACGTATCTTAACAACAAGGAGGAACAATGAATGACTACTATTATTAAGCCTCAAAAAATTGAGCAGTATTTTTATGTATATACACATACTGAAAAGCCTAACTCGCGGATTGTAAACTTCTTCGCAGNGCTTCGTAAAAAACAACTGCTTTCATCTATTGAATTAATCCCCTATTCTCAACATCCTTTTCAAGACTCGATTCTTTANCTTTACCCCAATGGCATCACTTTTTGGAATAACCCATCCTTACAAGAACAAACACTTAAATCCTGTTTAACTTTAATTGAGCAAAACCGTGGTGTTAAAGTGACAAAAATTTGCTTATGTCCCTCTTATCTTTTTAATGACGAAGAGAAAAAGAATCAGCTGGTCTTAGAGGGTATGACGATGGGACAGTATGCCATGGAAATTAAACGAATGGAACGGGCAGAGATGCTATCGATACATAACCATCTTGAGTGGAATGAAAGATTTGTTGAACTTAAAACAGAAAAAAATAATAGCGCGTTAGACAGATATAACATCCAAAAGAGTCTGTTTGAGGAATTTGGAAATATAGTTTATCAAAAAAAAATGGAGCGTTGGCTCCGAATCTTACAACGTTTGAGTCAAATATAAATTTCATCATCCCCGCAAATTAGGTTGTGGTAATTAATTGTATAGCGAATGCGCTGACCGCCTTCTAACGTACAAAATACGGTGGCGAACCGCTTGCTTAAACGTTCAATTACCACTTCTAATTGCTTATTTGTGCTTCCTTCGTGTTTGCTATGCCATTGAATTTTCTTTCCGATTAACTTCGATAATTTTTGGCGAATCTTCTCATAACTTTCATCGGTTAAATGGTTTGAATTATATAATTCTACAAATTGAATAAGCATTTCATTCACCTTCCTATGGAGTTTATAAAAAGGGGGCGATTGCATAAGCATCGCCCCACTGCTAATTCCACATTTCTTAAAAAAAGTTAAATTCCTGTTTATAGAAAGAGAAAACTTTTTTAGTGAATAAAAAAAGATACAAGTATGCTTATTTTTTACACAAAAATGTGTAGTTTAACGCAAATATGCTTTTATTTAACAAAGGAACTCCGCCTGACTTGATGCACTCATTGCGGATAAGTTCAATTTTCACACCATTTATCTGAGCTACTAAGCTAATGCCAATCATAAAGCAGATTACTGGAATCAGTAGTATAAGCCAAACTTTCTTTGATTGTGTATCCGTAAATACCACCTCTTTAACCTTTTTAACCACATCTTTTTTGTTTCTTGTATAAATAAACCGTAGAAAATAAATCACATAATAGAAAAGCAGCGTAAAATGAACGAGAAGCAAAAAATCATGCCGAGGTGATGGAATGGAGCCAAAAAAGCGTGAAGAGATTACCGATTTCATTTTAAAACAACCAACACATGAGAGGTTTGACAAAAACCTTTACTCAGAATCTTCTGAAAGTAATCCTCAAAGTAAGTGGGAATACCCGTTTCGTCTCATTCAAAAACTTGGCTTTGGACGATTTATTAAAAAATAAAATACATTACTAGTTATTCAATAACAAACAAAATATAGACATTCACTAGATAGGTACCTCACATTTAATTGTGGAGTACTTTTTTTCAGCAAGGACATAGATTGTTGCCTGGTACCATGGTAGCGTCAAATTGTGTATTACCAAAAAAGGATTTTACATTTTTTTGCAAATATGCAGATAGCTTAATGAGACTCAAAGTCATTAATACCTCGCTCAGCAAGGTACTGTTTAAATTTAATAATGTTTTGATTTTGTTCAATTAACTCTTGAAAGAGTGATTCACCTAAAGTAGTAGAAGTGAAAACGGGATATTCAAGCTCTTGATATTCTTTCTGGGGCATTTCTCTTTGTTTCGATGTTAATAATGTTTGAAATTGTTCGAGGGTTTGTAAAGGTGGGCTACTATTTGCATCTGAAAAATAAAAGATTTTTGATTCTTTCAAAGATATGAACTCCTCGTCAACAAGCTCTTTAATGGCAAAAGGATGTTTTTCTTTTTGAGAAGATAAGAAGGTCACATCTTTTAACGGTGTCCAACAAAACTTAAGCATCAGTCCATCTTGATAGCGATGATAAGAATAGAGTGGAGCTGTTGATTTAGAAAATAGCACTTCATGTTGAGGAAAGAGAAGGATGTACCGATATAAGTCTTCAGACGTTAATTGAAGGTGATTATTAAAAAGCGGAAAGTTATCTGACATAGGTATCACTCCCTATTCGGTATAATTTATTTATTTAGAAAGTTTACACCGTAATCCTTTCATATGTTAGAGACAAGTGCATTTTTAAAATTAACTAGATAAGAAAGAAGGTACGCTATGAAACGAGCACGACTAATTTACAACCCCTCCAGTGGAAAGGAAGCAGGACGAAAACGTCTTGCGGATATCTTGATTGCCTTAGAAGAAGCAGGTTATGAAGCATCTGCATTTGCTACTCAAAAGAAGGATGATGCAACGAAAGAAGCCGAACGCGCTTCAGATGCTGGGTTTGATTTAATTGTAGCTGCTGGTGGAGACGGTACAGTTTACGAGGTCATTAATGGCATGGCAAAAAAAGATAATCGCCCGAAATTAGGCATTCTCCCATTTGGAACCTCTAATGATTTCGCTCGAGCGTTGGGCATATCAAAAGAAAATTTTCAAGAATCTTTGGATGTCTTGAAGGCGGATATCACTCAAAAGGTCGATGTCGGAAAAATGAATCAACGTTACTTTATCAATATTGCTGGAGGAGGCTCTTTAACAGAGCTTACATATGAAGTACCGAGTAAATTAAAAACTGTATTCGGTCAATTGGCATATTATATTAAAGGTATCGAAAAAGTTGCTCAGTTTAAGCCTTATCAGATACGCGCAAATATCGATGGTAAATTTATCGAAGAAGAAATCATGTTATTTTTAGTTTCTAATACAAATGTAGTTGGCGGATTTGATAAATTAGCACCCTTTGCTGACTATACCGATGGAATGTTTGATGTCTTGATGTTAAGAAAATGTAATGTTGCCGAACTTGGTAGGGTTATGTCTCGTTTAATTAACGGTGAACACATTCACGACCCAAAAGTACTTCATTATCGAGCGAAGAAAATTGATATCATTCCTTCTAAAAATATTCAAATTAACTTAGATGGTGAGCTAGGTGGAATTGCCCCGTGTTATTTCGAGGTTCTTCCTCAACATCTAGAAGTGATTGTTAATAATAAGTATGTATCTCCCCAACTAGATAACGAGAAAAAATAAAAAAGCAGATTACACACATTCTGCTTTTTTATCCTTCAAAATTAAAATCTTCGTTATAGTAGCCATCTTCGTCTTCTGGTAAAACTTGAAAAACTATTTTAATTAATATTTCATCTTTAAAGTATCCATCAACTCGGCACAAACCATCATCTAACCAATCAAAGAATCCGTATGGCGTTTTGAAGAATTCGTCTACTTTATTCTGGTACTCGTCATAGTCCCTATCGGTATAATCGAATAAATCTTTTTTGACGAAGTTTATATCTGTTATACAAAAGTGGGAGCCATCAATGGAGACAAAGCCTAACTTTTCTACGTGATTTGACTCTTCTTCTGTATTTAAGGGAATAACAAATCGATTTGGATTTTCTTGATAAAGGATTGCTTCTCTCGCTTTGCAATTTACGACTACTGCAAAACTATCAGGTTCGTCTATTTCGAAGTAAGAGAGGTTATCGCGTTTTAGATAAGCGAATACTTCTTGGAGATAATTGACTTTTCTTTTTCGTTGTCTCGTTAATGTACGGTGAAGTTTTTCATCGATATAATTGTTTTCTAATAAATAATCTATGTCATGAAAATCCGTAAACCAATTGCGGGTATTAGAAGAATCAAAGAACATTAAAAATCCAGAATCTAATTTTAACGTTTTAATTTTTCTCATGCGGAATCACCTCCGATAAAACATGAGTTGGGGTCCGTGTACTTTTACTAACTATACAAAATTCTAAAAAAACGTCAAGAAAACCTTAGTTTCTCTGTTTAATGAGAATGCCAACATTTTTTAAAATTCCCGCTAACTCTCCACGTGTCAGGCTTTTCTGAGGACAGAAATATACGCTGCTACATCCTTTTAAGTAGCCATAATGATTCATTGTAATGATGGCCTGATATCCGTATTGTTTATAATTTGAAACGTCTTTAAACGGACTTTTTGTTGTAACTGTCTTCACTTTTAGTAGTCTTTGCAGCAACACGGCTGTTTCAGCCCTCGTCATGGATTTACTCGGAGCAAAATAACCTGTACTTGAACCGTACATAAGACGTGNATTTGTCACTTTGGAAATGGCTGTATATGCCCAGTGAGTTTTGAAGACGTCGTGAAAATTGGAAGTGCTATTTATTTTTGATAGATTAATAACCCGATTAAGTGTAGCAGCGCTTTCTGCTCGTGTTACAGCGTTTGAGGAACGAAAGGTTGAATCGTTAAAGTTGTTCATCCATTTTTGTTGAATAACGTAGGATGTTTGACTGTATAATTTGATAGTACTAGGTATATCTCTTGATAATGGGGGAATAATGGTAACAGCTGATGAAGAGGTATTGCCTAAATCGTCCACTGCTTGTATAACAATCCGTAAAGGTTTTCCATATTGAATGTTCTTAGTTGTAATTGAGGGTATTTTGATAAAAGAGCTATTTGCCTTTTTACTATCAATGTAAACATTATATGCGTACAAATCACAGTCATAAGGCCCTTTCCAATTTATTTTTAATGTGCCGCTACTATAAGAATAAGATTGGAAAATAGGTGGAGATGTAGCTTTTGTCAAAAGGGAAGCGTCGATAGGATATGCTTGCACAATCCCACAGCCATAGATATGGTCCCTTCCTGGAGCTCCTTTATCCATACTAGAAGATTTAATTATATTTATAATCCTGGCATTAGATAATGTAGGGTATTTTTCACGAGCTAAAGCTAGAACACCACTAACAACTGGTGTTGCCATGGAAGTACCTGATAAATAGGCATATCCATTCTGGGAATCTCCTATTTTACTATCCTGTGTATCTAGTTCAAATGGGTATGCGCTATAAATCAATTCTCCAGGGGCGGTCATGAATAAAGAAGGGCCTCGGTCAGAAAATGAAGAAATTTCTCCTAAATAATTAGATGAGGCGACGGCTAAAACATAAGGAGACCGAGCAGGGTATCCGATTGTGTCTGAACGTTTATCTTTTAGACCATTATTTCCTGCTGCAGCCACGGGGATACTTCCTGAATAATAAGCGTTTTTTAGACTATACTGAAACGCAGAGGTAATTTGATAATCAACTAAATAGGAAAGACTCATGTTAATAACCTGTGTCTTTTTAGAAACACACCAATTGACTGCCGCAATTAATGATTCTTCGGAGCTTTTTTGTTCTTTATTAAATACTTTTGCTACATATAATTGGGCATCAGGCGCCACTCCAGTAAAAATGCCTGTCTTACTTTTCCCTACTAATATCCCCGATACGTGTGTTCCATGTCCGATGTAATCCTTGGTATTTACACTCCCGTCAGGTTCTTCAATAAAGGATTTTACTGTAACAACTTTTTGATTAAACGCATCGTTAGTTGTATCTATTCCACTGTCAATAACACAAACGGCAGTATTTTTACCTGTAAGACCACTATTATGTGCTTCTTGTAACTTAATTAACGAATAACTGTTTTTATTTTTATAATACATGCCTTCTGTTGCGTTAGATAAAGATGGAAAGTTGGCTGATATATTTTTATCGAAAGACACAAATGTTATATTTGGGTCTTTTTTCATTTTATTAATTTCTGTAATACTCGCATAAGCAGAGAGTACTTTTACGTCAGAATAAGTTTGCAGTGTATCAACAACAAAGTGATTCGATACGTAAGAATCCGAAACATCTTTATATCCAATTAAAGTATGATAGTAAAAGGCATGAACCTTAGTCGGGAGAATAAAGAATAAAATAAGTAAAACAAAGAGAATCTTTACCTTTTTAATTGCTTTAAATAACCACACAATAATTCACCCCTTTCTATTTTTAGATATAAACATACAAAGAAACCACTGATTTTTCAGTGGTCTTTTTATATTAAATAAAAATGTCGTGAAGAGTTTGAATAGCATCTTGCATACGTTCTTGATTAACGAGAAACCAAATAGTGGTATGAGAATCAGAAGACTGAAAGATATCAATTTCTTTTTGATAAAGAGCATTGGTACATTTACTCATTACACCAGGGATTCCGTAGATACCTGCTCCTACAATTGAAACTTTTGATACACCTTCTCGTATCTGAATGTCATTTGATTTCCCCTCAAGTGCAGAAAGTGCTTTTTCTTTTAATGAAGAAGGTAACGTAAAAGAGACGGATGTAGGTGTTGTTTGAATAAAATCAATGCTAAGCTGTTTATCACTAAAATACTGAAATACATCTTCATAAGGTTCTTTACTAATAATTACTTGAATAAGATTATCAGTTTGAGTAATGCCCGTGACGGTCCGAAGATTAGTGAATTTATCCATTTCGCTTTGGTGAGAAATTAAAGTTCCTTCACTTTCCGAGAAGGTAGACCTTACACGAATAGGAATATTTTCAGTCATCGCCATTTCTACCGCTCGAGGGTGAATAACTTTTGCTCCTAAATTCGCTAAATTAAGCGTTTCATTATAGGTGACATGTTTTAGGATTTTGGCATTAGATACTATTCGAGGGTCCGCTGTCATGATTCCCTCTACATCCGTAAATATATCTACATATTTTGCGTTAATCTCTACACCGATAGCAGTGGCTGTTGTATCACTGCCACCTCTACCCAATGTCGTCGTAAATCCTTTTCGTGTGACACCTTGAAAACCTGGAATTACAACAACATCATAATTTTGAATGTGTTCAAGAAGTCGGGATGAATCCAAAGAGATGATTTTTGCATCCGTATAATCATCGTTTGTTATAATCCCAGCTTGACCACCTGTTAAAATTGTATTATTAATACCATGTTCATGAAGTAAATTCGAAAAAATGGAAGAAGAAATAAGCTCTCCAGTAGATAAAAACAAGTCTAAATCTTTTTTAGACAAATGATTTGTTTGGTGACCTAGCAAAGATAATAGTGTATCAGTTGCATATGGGTCACCTTTTCTACCCATAGCCGAGATAACTACAACCACTTTGTGTCCTTTTTGCAATTCACTTTTAACATGGTATAGACAACGTTCTCTCGATTCTTCTTTAGATACAGATGTACCGCCAAACTTTTGTACCACAATTTCCATTGTAACAAGACCCCTTTAATAAATTGATAAAAGAAACATTCCTTTTGTCAATAAAAAAGAGGTAAACCCTTGTCACTCCTCCAAATTTAGCTATAACGGAGCAAAAAGGAGGTTGTAATCATGAAAAAAAGATGGTTGCTGCTATTATTGCTTATTAGTATTTGGTTTACCCCCTCAATTTCTCACGCTGCGAAAATCCCAATAAAAGTAGATAATAAATTGGCAAGGTATGACGAAGCACCTGTTGTCATAAATAAGATATTGTATGTGCCTCTACGAGGTATTGTGGAAGGGTCAGGCGGAAAAATGACATGGAATACTAAAACAAACTTAGTTGTTATTACAAAAGGAACAGATACTGTTCAGTTCTTTACATCACAAACAAACGCATACGTTAATCGTGTAAAAAAAACAATGCCTAAGGTCCTCGTTATAAATAATGCTGTTTGGGTTCCCCTACAGTTTGCTAGTAACTTATTAAACTTACAAGTAGTCTGGAATGCAAAAGAACCTACTTTGTATATAACAACGCCTACCATGGTTAAAATAAATAGCCTCATTAAGAATGCTGAACGTTATATCGGCACACCTTACCGATTCGGCGGAACTTTCGCTTTAAACAAAACATTTGATTGTTCTGCATTTGTACAGCAAGCATTTGCCGAGCGAGGAGTTTTCTTGCCGCGTACAACCTTTGACCAAGTAAAAAAAGGGAAAGGGGTCGCGTTTAATCAACTTCAAAAAGGTGATTTGATTTTCTTTGACATTATGGGTAATAAAAGTCTTTCACACGTAGCAATTTATATTGATAACAATACCTTGTTGCAAGCAAGTAGCAGTAAAGGTGTCGCTTATACAAGCTTCAATAGTTATTGGAAATTACGTATGAAAGANTTTAGACGTATACTGTAAAGGATTACGTATACTGTTTACGTTTTAGGTTTACGTAAATCTTATACGTAAAAGATGACTTGCGGCTGCTATACGGTGACAAGTCCTCGTTTTTCATTCTCCTATAACTTTTACTTCAGGGTGTAAGTCGATATTAAATTCTTCTTTTACACGTTTTTGAGCCGTTTGAATTAAATTAAGTACATCGTCAGCAGTTGCATTATCAACATTTACAATAAAATTGCTATGTTTGTCAGATATTCTAGCTCCGCCAATCTGATAACCCTTTAACCCTAATTGCTCTATTAATTGTCCTGAATGCTTTGGGTAAGGATTGGTGAAGACACTCCCGCATGAACGTTCTTTTAGTGGTTGTGTGCTCATGCGATATTCTTTTAGTTCTGCTTGCTTTGTGGAAATATGTTGTTGGTCTCCTTCAACCATTTGGAATGTGGCATCTAAGATAATGCCTTTAGATTTAGTTAATACTGAACGACGATAAGTGAAGTTTAGTTCGCTGTTGTTCATTGTAATGATATTGCCTCTTTCATCCATAACACGGGCTTTAATTAAAATATCAGAAATGCTTTGGCCGTGCGCACCAGCATTCATACAAACAGCTCCACCTACGGTACCAGGAATCCCACCCACAAACTCTAAACCTGAAAGACCAGCTTTTGAGACTAAAAGGGACAATTTAACCAACGAGCAGCCACCTTTGGCTATTACTACATCCCCTTCTGTTGTAAAGGTATCAAATTCTTTCCCAAGTTTAATAATAGCTCCTCTAAACCCATTATCTTTTACTAAAAGATTTGAGCCTTTCCCAATTGTAAACCAAGGAATTTGGTTTTCGTGTAATGCATTGATAACTACTTGGAGCTCCAAATCTGATTTCGGACAAATCAAGAAATCTGCTGGCCCCCCAATTCTCCATGTTGTGTATTTGGCTAGTAATTCGTTTTTGGTATATTCAATCTCGTGTTTTTCTAATCTATTAATAAAGTCTTGCACGGTACCCTCTCCTTTAGTAATTCTTCATAAAACTCATTTACACGTACATTGCTTTGTTATTTTACCAAATCCTTTATATGAATTATATAAGGAAAATAATTGAAGAAAAATATTTACAAAGTAAGCAGAACTTCTATAGTCAAGCGTAAGGGGGTGCTTACAATGACTGTAAAACGAACGATTTTTACGGCACTACTCATACTAATCTTTCTTTTGGCGATAACGTTTGACGTAACTTGGGCAGCAGAACAGATAAGTAACGATGATACCCTTATGGGAAGAGATGGATTTGCAGAACAAACTAGTAAATTTAAAAATGTAACCATTGCAGTCCTAATTATAGGTTTAGGTATATCTAGTTATATTTTTTATAAAAAAGAAAAGTAAAAGTCGGATTGTGAAGAACATACTTGTAGGTTATAAGCCTTTTAAACATTGGAGGGATAAGTATGGTAAATGCATTGCTCATTATTGGTATGCAATTGTTATTAGTCCCGCTGACAACGCTCCGAATGATGTTTGTAGTAAAGGGGCAAAGTCGTGAAGCGGCTATATTTGCTGTATTTGAGGCGTTAATTTACGTTGTAAGTTTAGGGATTGTCTTTTCTGACTTAGAAAATAAATTAAATATGCTTGCATACGCAATTGGATTCTCTGGCGGAATTTATTTAGGTGGCTTAGTTGAAAAAAGATTGGCCATCGGTTATCGTGCGGTTAATGTAAGTCTACTCGAACGTAATGATGAGCTAGTAGAAAAGCTACGTAACGACGGATTTGGGGTAACGGTTTTTGAAGGTGAAGGAATGGATAATGAAAAACGATATCGCTTGGATATAATCGCGAAGCGAAGTCGTGAGAAAGAGTTAATGACATTACTGCATGGAGAAGCACCAAAAGCTTTTGTTGTAGTTTATGAACCTACTAATTTTAAAGGCGGATATTTGGTTAAGAATATGAAGAAGCGTATGAAGGAAAAAGAAAATACAATTAACAGTGAGAGTACAGGAAAGAAAGAATAAAAAAACAGCTAAGCGCTGTTTTTTTATTCTTTCTTTCCTGATGTTTCTGTTGTTTCAAACTCATCTTCAGGAATACGAATCCATTTACGTAAATACCCTTGGTCAATTAAAGCTTTCATCAGAATTAGTATGACGGGTGATAAGATTAAACCAGCTACTCCAAAGATGGATAAAGATAAAATCATGGCAGCTAGCATAGTGAATGCGGATACTCCTAAAGAATCCCCTGTAATTTTCGGTTCCATGATTTGACGGAATACTAGTACAACAACTAATAAAACCGTCAGTTTAATCCCCAAAGCTGTATTCCCTACTACAAACAGATAAATAATCCAAGGTACGAATAGTGAAGAAACTCCTAGTAATGGTAATAAATCTAATACAGCTGCTACTATCGCTAGAACGAAAGCACTTTTTACCCCTAGTACTAAAAATCCAATTAGTACTAAAACAAATGTACATAAAATAAGGATTAACTGCGCTTTAATATATCCAGATAGACCTTTAATAACATTCTCTTTAAGAAAGTAAAAGGTTAGTTTAAATGTTTTTGGTGTTTTTTCGTGTGCTATTTTTTTCCACGAATCAATTTCAAGGGATAAAAAGAACGCAAGAATCAATCCAACTAAAAAGTTGATGATGGCTTTTGGAATAGAACTTAAAAAAGAGAAGAGGGAAACCAGAAGGCCGCTTGCGAAGGAAGCCGCTTTTTCCGTGTATTTATCTGTATTATCTTTAATGCTTTTCACTGTACTGTCTGGTAAGGCTTCGTATTTTTCCTGAGCATAGTTTACAGTTTGATTAAATGTAGTTTGAATGGATTCGGTATATTTAGGAATGGTTTTGGTAAGGTTCTCCACTTGAGATGTAATTACGGCTCCTAAAATGATAATAATACTAAGTAGAATGGCAATGAATGAGAAGGTTGAAATGGTAACAGCGATGTTATTCCTTACCCCTCTCTTTTTTAAAAAGTGAGCGAACGGATTAATAATTACATATAAAATAAACGCAATAAAAATAGATGTTCCAATACTAAACAAGTAGCTAAAAGCAGCCATAAACAAGTAGACAGTAAGAAGTAGAAGAGCAATGTCGAAAGCTGTTCGCCAGTATTTTTTATAGAAATCAATCATTATGAATCCCTCCGTTATGTGAGAAATGATGACTTATTCTATCGCCTCGTCTTCAATAAAGCCAGTTTCTCTTTCGTTTTTTTAAAAAGAAAAACCCGCATAAGCGGGTTAGAATTGGATGCCGTAGTAGTAGTAGTCCTTGGTGGTTGAACCCCAAAGGATTGTAGCTGTCACCTTTTTAATATCGCGTTGACCTTGAAAATGAACCACAATGTCTTCACACATTAAAGGCTGTGTACACTCGATTTTGGCACCAGTTTTACTTAGGTCGAGGACGCGTGCAATTTGAAGATACTGTTCGTTCGCTTCAATTAAAACAGGTATATCTGTAATTTCACGCACCTCTTTTCGTTTATTTTGGTCGATTGAAGTTTTTAGAATGGTGAAAGAAAGATATGATTCGTTATCTTCTTCTAGCATAGAAGAAAATTGCGTTTGGAAGTGGAACAAATTTTGGGTGTCAAATACGCTCAGTGCATATTCAACTTCTTTATTTAATAAAATGCGCTGCTTGTGTAACGTTGGAACAGTCGTAAAAATNATATTTTCTCCTCCTCCGACAATTCTAAGTTGAGACTTGCGGTGAGGAGTAGGTAAAGATAGTTCACAATACATAGCTAACACCTCCTCTGAAATTAATAATTAAAGGTTAGCAACTAGTTTTAAGCCATAATAGTACTTGTCCCCTTGCTTGTTATCCCACATCACTTCGGCAATTTTGTATTTTTTGGATGATGTATCTTCATAAGCAATATGGATTTCCTTTGCATCAATAGGATGGAGCGTTTCTAATTTGAAGCCGTTTTCGCTAATATCTACAATGCATCCTAAGCGTGTCGATTTGAAATTTTTATGAATAAAAGATGCGGGGAGGGAGACAGCATTTCGTTTTTCTCGGCGGATGTTTTTTAATTCCGACGTTTCAAGAACAGTAAACACATAAAAGGATTGATTATCTATCATACGCGTTTTTTTAAACTGAGTAGAGAATTGAAAAAGATGATGGTCAGATTGGTGAGAAAGTGTATACCTTTCGCCTTTTCTAAAAAAGACGGATTCATCTAGGTGTTGCGGAATTGTAGTAAGCATTTCCTCTCCTTTTAGACTTAAGATGTACAATGGATAATTACGCAAAGAACTTGAAGACATCACATAAGATAACATTTAAATCACCTCTTTCCGATGGATAAAAAGTCCATAAAAATACAAATCTTTTTCTTGTCGGCCCCAACATATTTCAGCTAGAACCGCATACTTACGCTTGCCCATGTAATAAAAAATTTCGGTATGTCCTTTCTCTAACGGTTTGCGAGATAAAATTTTCATGCCCTTGTCTGATAAATCAATAATTTTCACTTCTTCATATAATTTAAAATTGGAAAGAAGAGCTTGAAATTCTACTGCGTGCCGTTTTTCATTTCGTAGATTGTGATATGTATTTATTTTGTGAACGCAAAATAAATAATAAATGGTTGTACGCATCATTTTAATTTCTTTAAACGATGCATGGTAAATAAAAACGGTTCCGTTATCGTCCATGTAATGAATTGTAAAATCTTCTTGTGGATAAAAGATAAGAAAATCATTACGTTGACGCCCCATAACCGTTATCTCATTTGGATTTTCATCAAAATAAATTTTGACTTTTGCTACTAATTGATGGCGACAATATATTTCGGCTTTACGAATCATGTCCATCACCTCTCTAGCAAGTATTTCGTCTTGTAAACAGTTTATATTGAAAAGCAGATATAGGGTAAAAAAACTAGAAAAAAAGAAAGCGAGATAGCCTATCCCGCCTTCTTTCTTCATGATATCAGCTACGTATATAAATATCCTATTAATGAAACCAAAATAATTTTATGGAAGCTGGAATAATACCAAACCATTCTTGTTTCCAATCTTTGTATTCTTTATCTTTTCTGTTAGGATGCCCCGCAATTAATTTCATCATTTCTTCAGTCATAAATCGGATATAATCATAATTTTTCATTAGTATATCTCCCTCAAATGTATTTGCTTTTAATATAGGAAGATAGCTTGTAAAACATGCGCCCATTTTTTTCTATTTTGTTGGCCATGGGAGTAAATACAGAAAAACAGTAAAAAAGTGAAGAATAGTACCAATAAGAACAAAAATATGCCAGACCATATGGTGATATTTAAACCCTCTCCACACATAAAAGACTGAACCCAGTGTGTACGCAATCCCCCCTAAAATCAATAACCATGTACCAGCAGGAGGCAAGTATGTAAAAATAGGCTTCCACATAAACACGATTTGCCACCCCATTAAAATATACCCGAGAGTTGACAACAGCTTGAAGCGTTTGACAAAAAAGCTTTTAAATACTGTGCCCGCAATGGCAATTCCCCATAAAACACCAAATAGCGTCCATCCCAACGTGCCTTTCACAGCAATAAATAAAAATGGCGTATATGAACCTGCTATAAAATAATAAATTGAAGAATGGTCTAAAATTTCAAAGACATTTTTAGCTCTACCATTTGGAAGGCTGTGTAAGAGAGTCGAGGATGTATATAAAAGTACCATTGTCACACCAAATAAGGTAAAGCTGACAACGTGCCAAACTGTGCCATAAAGGCTTGAAAAAACAATTAATAGAGTTAGGGCTGCTAAACTAAATAACCAGCCCACCCCGTGAGAAATAGAGTTCGCAATCTCCTCTCCTTTTGAAAACATTTTTCCTATTGTCATATCTTTCAATCCCTTCTCATAGAGTATTACTAGATTTCATTTACAAAGAGTGAGGCTAAATCATTTTAAATATTTTTCTAGTATTTTTATAACACACAATAAGAAAACATTCAGTTTTTTGATTGAATAAACTGGAAATTCTCTTATGATACGAATATAAAAATGGACTAAAATACTGGAGGTCATATTCAATGAAAACCGTGAAAAGAGTAAAAAAAGTTAATAGAGCTAAAAGAAGTCGAAATATTTTTGTTCTATGTATAGCTGTACTCATTTTTGGAGCACTAATTACCTACAGTGTTAATGCAGCACCAGAAAACAGAGTGGCATCAGATATTAATTTAGAACGATTCATTGATTTAAATAGCAAATACTATACAAAAATTCACGCAATAGAGGTACCTAGCTATGAAACAAGAAACAACACAATAAAAAAATACGTTGTAATAGTAGATTTTAACGCACATGTACAAGGTGGACAACAACATATCGTTACATGCAAAGATAAGAAAAAAGACTGTAATAATCAAAAAAATCGTAAATTAATTAACTTGGATGATAGAAAAGATAAAAAAGCAAACTACTATAAGAGATTGCTAAATCCATAAGTGGAATATTAAAAGCCAAAAAACCGTGTAGACAACTTTAGTCTTACATGGTTTTTCATTTCTCATTTTGTTCTATTTATTAAATCCCTTCACCGCTACGATTTATATTTTATAATAAAAAGGATAATTATATTCGTTGGTAGTGATTGGCTCTGCAACATGAGCTTTTTCTATCCACTTAAATGTTTCCCACTTACCTGTTAATTGATTAAGCCCTAATAAACGTTGATGCGCATGATAACGAAAATAAGGATTTAATTGAATGCTTAGTTCTGGGTCTAATCCACGAACAGAAGTTTGAACGCTTGGTGGTAGTGAATTACATATACCTGAGTCTTTCTCTCCGCCTCGAAATTGAACTTGTTTTAAAGCTCTAATGGAAAATGCCTGGTTTAACATATACGAGTGAAAGTCTTTAGTGTCTGAGAAATCAATTGGATTAATACTTTGTTTAAAATCGCGTAACCATCCTGAAATTTTTCGTTCCATGTATTCATCGTCATCTAAGTAAAGATTTCTTACCTTTGTTTTTTCTGCTTCCCATTGTGATTCAAAATAATCCCCTTCTCGCTTTGTTAACTCTACGAAATCAACGAATTCAATAATATTTCTTACTCCTGTAATACGTTCTGCGTGTTTAATTAGTTCGTGTAAGATTGTAAATGTTTGGTCAACGGTCTCAATATCCCATCTCAGAATCGGCTGGTATAAATAGCCCCTGTATCCAATTATAAAACGAAATCCGTAATCATAAAAGGACCTTACTTCTTTGGCTAATAAGTGGAGGTGCACCAGTGTTAATAAATCACCCATATCTGGGAGTAGCTGTTGGTTCGTAACTTTGGGATTAGTTACTTTTGGGGAAAACGAAGAGAAGAACAACACAATAGGTGCCCCTTTTAATACAAGTTCACGAAATGTTTGTTGATACGAGTTAACTTTATCTTTTGGTGCTTTTATGTGGCGTTTATGTTGAATAAATCCTTGGCGGGATGATAAGTATTTATAAATATTATCTGCTACTGTGCCATTGCGGTCGAATTTAATTGTATAGTTCGGTAAAAGGTGAGAAAGGTGTAGGTCTTCTAACGTGAGACTAGTTAATGAAATGGTGTTTATATCCAAAAAAATCACACTCCTTTGCGAGGTAATTATAAGCAAAAATAAAATGAGGTCAATAAAATGTAGGTAACCTAGAGGGTAAATGTATTGAAACACGGACAATATTTATAAAAAAATCCGCTATACGCGATAGCGGATTTTTTCTTATTCTTCGATATGTTTTGGTTTCTTGCCCTTTAATACGTCTTTAATATAGCTTTTCACTTTCTTTAAAGAGTCATCGTTTGCTTTCACATATGAAACTCCATCTATGGACATTGGTGCTGCTTTTAATGGAATTGAATATACATCTTTACTGGATACATTTTTCATCTTGGTTAATGTTTTGGCAAGAACATTAAAGTCCATATCTGTCGCCACATTATCTCCTAAATCTTTTAATAATGAATTTACTTTGGTGATGTTTCGGAAACTCATTGATTCGTCGATAATTGCTTTTACGACTTGTTGTTGGCGACGGTTGCGACCAAAATCTCCCTCAGCGTCTCCTCTAAAACGTGCATAGTTTAAAGCTTGAATACCAGTTAATCGTTGTTCTCCTTGATACAATGTAAAGTGTGTGCCTGTAATTCTATCTTTAAAGGTAAGTGTTTTTTCAACGTCAACAGTTACACCGCCGATATCATCCACCAGGTCTTGGAATCCATTAAAGTTGATTTGGGCGTAATAGTCAATTTTAGTGTCTAAGAAATCTTCCACAGTCATAATCGTGGCATTAATTCCACCGTTATGAGCATGTGTTATTTTATCCATGCCTTTTCCTGCGATTTTCACGTATGTATCGCGTGGAATAGAAAGAAGGTTTACACTCTTAGTCTTAGGGTCTACTATCGCTACCATTAAAGTGTCTGAACGACCTGATTTTAAGCTTTTCTCATCTAGTCCCACTAATAAAACGGAATAAGGACGTTGACTTGCACTTTCGCTTGGTTTATAGATATTTTCATCATGTTCTTTTTGGATTTTGTCTAACAAACTACCTTTAACAATTGAGGGTCTTGCTTTGTAAACTTCTCCATACACAAAGTATCGAAAAGCTAGATAGGAAGCAACACATAGAGCTGCTACTATAAAAAGAAAAATAAATACTTTAAGTACTTTCTTGGCCATACAAATCCACCTTCCATATAAATAAAACACGCAAAAAACACGTGAGCATGCTTGCTACACCTATAATGTAGCGATAAAACCCAACATGTTACAAATTCAGAAAAAACATGTAAAACTCCTTTTTTCATACATTTAGCTGTAATTTGTAAATAAAAAGAGAAATGCTTAAGTTAGCATTTCTCTTTTTATTTCTTAATCATCACCAAATAATTTCAGAAGGTTAATGAATAGGTTGATAAAATCTAAGTATAATTGTAATGCACCCATTAGTGGGTATTTGCGATAGAAAGGTTCATTCTTAATCATTTGTGTATCATAAGCAGTTAAACCTGAGAATAAAAGAACACCGATAACAGAAAGAATCCAATCAAATGCAGAACTTGCAATGAAGATATTTACAATAGAGGCTATGAAAAATCCGATTAATGCCATGAAGAGGAAAGTGCCTAAACCTGACATATCACGTTTAGTAGTATAACCATAGATACTTAATGCAGCAAACATGCCTGCTGCAATAAAGAATGTGTTGGCAATAGAGGCAGTTGTGTAAACTTCAAAGATGACTGATAACGTAATCCCATTTAATACGGAGTAAATCATAAACATGATAAACCCTACTGCAGGGGGAAGCTTAACAATAACTGGCCCCAGTATAAAAGCAAAAATAACTTCTACTACTAATAAAACAATAATGGTTTTCGAAGTAAAAATACTTTCGAATATAGAATCATTACCTGCAATAAAAAGTGATACTAACGCTGTAACTAAAATCGCCACAAACATCCACGCATACACCTTTTTTAAATGTGCGTGAGTAGATGAAGACGCATGAAAGTCTGCCGACTCATAATTTTCGTGCATATTTTCTCCCCCTTTTTTTAAGCCTCGCCTTTTACCATATTCCATAAAAAACGAATAAATCTTACATATCATATCTCTTTTTTTATTCATATCAACCTTTTTTTAGATTTCATACCGTTGCTTCATCAATAATTCCGTCTGTTTAAGAAGTTGAATATGTTTTTGTTGACACTGAGTGTACTGTAAAGTAAGTGATTTAAGTGCCTTTTCTAAAGTAGATACAGTCATGTCCCTCGTTTCTTCTTGATGTGTTTTATCCAGTTGCAAATGTATGTGAAGAATTTTTGGAAGCTCACTTTCTAAGAGTCGTGAAATCGTGTGAAAAAGCTCGCTATTATTAATGTCCATTAAAAACTCATTTGCAGCATCATCGAGGCAGATTTTATGGACAATTGATAGGATACTCTCTATTTTCTCCTTCACTTCTTTATCCATCTGACATGAATGCATGCTTAATTTATCTGAGAGTTTATTGCATTGGTTGATTAAGGTTTGAGCCTGAGGAGCAGAAACACTTTGGTTGGTATCACCTTTAAGCTTGTGATGTATTTTATTCCACCCTGCATCATTTAGCTGATTGAAAAACACCCTAAAATCTTGAGGATATTGAATGTATTTATTCATCTCAAATAGACTACAATAATGGTACTTGTCTCCTCTGTTTAAACGAACTTCTTCTTCCGTTATTTGTTTTTGGGAGCGGTCGTAATGCATATATAGAACTCTTTTGCTTAATTTAGAGTCATCTTGAATGTTATCAATTACTTCCCATGTAATAGATGAGGGCTCAATCGTTAGTAAAATGGAATAGTGATAGAGTGTGGTAGATAACTTGGCAGAGTGAGACAAATGACCAAATTCTTCATTTAATTTAGCTTGGTTTGTAGCATCCTCAAAGAGCAAGACGGATTGATGAAAAAGTTCGTTCATTTCGTCAGATGTTAAAAATAGGTAGAGTTCAACTTCGTGTGGTAAGAAGTGACCAGGAGGTCCTTTAAGGGGTGACAATTTTTCTAGCTGGGATTTCCTTGCGTGTCTTAAACCAAGATTTAAAGCTTTTAAAGAGACATAGAGAGAAAGGAAAGATAGAAAAAAAGATAGCATAAAATTACTCCTTTCGCAGGTAACGGACTAGAAGTTCAACCTACGGTTGCTTAATAGTAGAGTTTTCTACAAAAAATGTTTTAATGTCATCTAATTGTTCTGTCGCTTGTTTTTCAGTGAGTTTTTGCTGTGATAAGATGACCGCTAAAAAGTCCTCTAATTCATTTCGCGTAAATTGATAGGACCTAATCTTTTGTACTAGTTCAAAATGGTCTAAAAAAATAGCTGGCTCAGACTGAGGAATATGAGCGTCAATATCTAATTGGGCCAGAGGTCGCCAGTCATCTTTTTCTACTTCTATCCATAAGGTACGACCATCTGTCTTTAATATACAAGGGATGTCGTATAAATCGTTGTTTGCTTGAAACGACATCAAATTATCTTCTGTCTCTCCTACAAACGTAACTGCCGAAATATTTACACAGCGGTCGTATATAGCATTAATAATGTATGCCTCTTTTCCTAATAACTCTTGATACATAATATTCACTCCTCTTCTTGTTTTAGGGTATATTTTGTCTTCATAATTTTCATTCGTTTAGCCAATTCTTCATCAGAAGCAGCTTTTATGTTATCTTCCATTTGAGTTATTTCAGCTAGTATGGTTTTTAAAACCACGTACAATTCAGCTTCTTTATCTAGACGAGCTGCGGTATCTATATTACCCAGTAAACGAATAGATTCTGGTAGGTCTTTTGTTAGAAGAGTTTTGAATTTATGGCTAAGTTCATACATTTTATGTTGGTCAAAATAAGGAAGTAATTGAAGGGTACGAGAAACAACTTGGTCTATTTGATGTTGAATAGCGTGGTTTGCGTGCATTTTGTTCGTTTTAATGATTTGTATAGACTCATACAATTCGTTAAAATAGTGAAATTGAAAGTGTTCTTTAGTGGTTTTGTTTAGAGCTATATCATCTGTTAAAAAGGTCTTAATTTCTACCTCTGCCTGGTCTAAATGAGTTTTCTTCGCTTTTTTAGTGCGGCGCAAGAACGTATCAATAGGTTTAATACGTTCTCTTTGTATAGAACGAGTAAAAAGGGAGCGAGATGTTGTGTGCATGTAAGCAAATAAAACGGATGCTGTTTCTGTAGACAGCCTCCCCTCGTTTATCCATTTTTGTGCTAGCTGACTATTGGCAAAGGCTTCGAGGTAAGAGCGAGATGGATGTTGAAACTGCCCAAAAGAAGTGATTGCTCGTTGATAAGGATTTACTGCATTTTTGACCCATCGTTTACCCACTGAATAAATAATAATGGGAGAAGCGGCAATTACAAATAATGTGCCAAAAACCAGTAAAAAAATAAACGAAAAAAAGTCCATAAACATACCTCCATTTCTACGTTTTATTGAAAGACACTAAATCCTTTGGAAAAGGCACCCTTGTTTAAAAGGATGCCTGCCATTAGTTTTTCGTAATCTTCTTTCTCATTTCTTCGTTGAAGTCATCTAGTTCTTCGATGAAGAGTTTAGATGATGTAATGATGCGTGACTGAGATTCTTCGGTAATTTTAATTGCATCAAAAATGTCGTTAAAAGATGCACGTAATTTATCCAAACTAATTGATGGGTTTTCGAGCATTTTGGAGGTTTCTTGTGTGTTTTCTTTTAATGCGCGGGAATTTGCAACCATCATTGTTTCGATGGCTCCGTTAACGCCATTGACAGCGTTAATAACTTTCTTTTGGTTATTGAGGGCTAATTGGATAGTGGCAGACACGGTAACAACGTTACGAGTCATTGTAATGGCATTTCGGATGGCTTCCAGGAGTTTTTCGTTATTCTTTTTGATGATATCGATTGAAGCTGTTGATTGCATGAGGATGGCCTTTGTTTGTTGCATGTTACGGGTGCGAACAAGGATTTTTTCTAAGGCATCTCCTATGGTAGATTTATCTTTTATACGTTCGGGGTTTAAATGTTCTTCTTCTAACATTTTGCTTAGTTGTTTGCCTAGATATATTTGCTTGTCCAACTCATAAATTTTTTGATGAGCTTCTTCTTTTAACATATCAAGCCCAACTGAGTCTTCTTGCAGGTTATCCCTACCAACTAATAACCCTCTAATAATTTCCTCGATTTGTTTGTCAATGGATTGGTATTTGTGAATGTATTTTTCCATGGGGTTTTTACGGAGGATTTTACTTATCATGCCTTTAAGGCCTTTTCCTTGCAGACCAGTGGGGTCTAATTCGTTGACTACCTTACGAAGTTCTAATAGGGTTTTGGGGATTTCATCGTTTTTTCCATCCATCATGGCTTTGACGGGCTTTTTGAGGGATGATAAACTTTCACCAGCCGAGCGTTGTTCTTTATCTCCTAAATCGGAAAGCTGTTCTAGTACTTTTGATAAATCCGCTTTATCCTCAGTAGAAAGTTTATTTACATATTGTTCGGCTTCTTGATTAATTTTTGCGATGTCTTCTTCTTTAATGATAGAATCGACAGTTGCTTCCACGTCATCTGCTACGTGAGTGTCGACCTTCGTCTGGGTTTGAGTCTCGAATTCACTCATCGAATCGCTCCTTCTCGGTTGAATAAAAACCTAAAAAAACTAAAAAGATATTTTTTATGAAAATATCATAAGTATTTTCATTATAACGCAAGCAATTTTTAAAAGTAAATACTAGAAAAAATAGAATAAATATTTATTTTTTGTAATTTTCTTCATTTAACCTTAACTGTATTTCTAGGTTAGCAATATGTTTCTTCTCATTTTCTAGTATAAGGAGTGTAATATATTTATTCATAATTTCAAGGCTTTTATGTACCACAGGCTCATATCTTTTCTGATTATCAGGTGAAAGAGCTAAAAAGTCTTTATGCATCGATATAAGTTCTTTTTTCAGAAGACGTTCTATGTTATGTTGATTTTCAGAATCCAAGGGTGTTTTTGCAGAAAGTAAGCGTTGAAGGTTTTTCAATACTACTTCATACGATTCTCTTAAGGAGAAGGAGGGTAAATGTGAAACGGCTTCTTTCATATGAAGAATAACTGGAAGTAGTTCGTGCGTTTCTTCTTTACTCATATTTAATGGTGGAATATCGCTATTACTTATACTTCCATTTACTAAAGTGTAGTCCTTTTTCTCCTCTTGGTTGGTTGTTGATTGAATATTGTTCCACTTCATAGAAGTAATCATCTGAATGAATTTTTCAACAATAGGAATGTCTTTTTCTTCATTTCGTATGATTTCAGTAGAAATATGCTTACTAGATTCATTAGAAGAAAAATGATGAGCAAAGTGAAGAACTTTTTGGTGATATTCACGATGATAAACTTCACAATCAATGGATTCTAAAGTCGCTGGTTGGATAATTTTAAAAAGATGTCTATCTAACTCAAATGTAATGATATGGGTTCCGCTATTGTCTATTTTATAGTTGAGGTTTTTTATAGTGGTAAGATTGTTTCGTACGGCATGATGTAACGTATCCACAAACCGTCTATTAATTATTTGGGTATCTTTGTATGCATTTATAGCAGCGGATGCTATTTTAAAAGCAAAAAGTCCTCCAACTGCAGTAGTACCTAAAACCATAAGAAGTTGAATAATCACTATTATGTCACTCCTTTTTTTCTTATTATAAGATACATACAGCTTTTCAAAAAGGTTGTATCATAAATAAAAAAACGCCAATTATTTGGCGTCTTTTTCGATACGAACATCCTCAACTGTAATGTTTACTTCGTTTACGTTTAAATCTAACATTTGTTCAATTGAATACTTAACTTTTTCTTGAATACTATTAGCAATTTCGGAAATTTTAATACCATAAAGTACGATGATGTGAATTTGAATAGACACATGATTTTCTTCTGTGCTAATAACGATTCCTTTTGTATGATTATCTTTTCCAAATAAATCCGCCACACTATCTTTTACTTTCTTTTTTGAAGCCATACCAACAACACCATAGCATTCGGAAACTGATGCACCTACAATTGTAGCAATTGCTTGCTCTGATACTTCTACTTGACCGTTAGCATTTGAAAAATCTAGAGACATCCTATCTCCCCCTTTAACTTTCCCTCATTATAATGAGAACTTAAAAATGACAAACTAGTTTCCTAGAAATGTTGGGAGCTCCGTTCATATGCTCGTATATCAATAAAAAAGAATACGCGTGTATCCTTTTTTTACAATTACAAATTAAAGGGTAAGTCTTCTTTGTACAAAATGAACAAGAAAGAAAATAAACGATATATCTGTTGATGCTCCCACAGCTGAAGCAGTGGGATTCTTGAATGACTAAGCGTTCTCAATTCATTTCTGCTTTGAACAGCCTTCAAGACTGGGATGCACCATCACCCCTCCATATCCAGTGCATATAGCAGATATGGCTACGGTACTGTTACCATACCGTACAGCTTGTTGGTTCGTATATGTTTTAGCGTCTTTTGCTTGACGACTTAATACATTTTACGGAGTAGAAGAATTTGCTACTCTAACCTCATATGTATTCCATTTTCAACGAACAGGATTGTTTTAGAGACTTTTACTTGTCTATATGCTAAGTGTAGCACGTTTTCAAATGCTTGGTATAGTGATAAATCCTTGCGGTTTTCGACATCACTATACCGCATTTGACCTTATTCTCATCCCACGCCTGAAGGAATGGGCTTTCCTGTTCGGAAAATCTGTAAAGAGAGGTGATATGTTTGAGACAAACTATAAAAAGGATGTGTTTAGCTTCAGCGCTTTTTTTATGCCTTTCGCCTGTTGCGGCTGCAAGTGCAAAAACAGAAAGCAAACCAACTAAGGAGCAGTTATTTGAACAGCAAATGTTCATTTACGAAACGAATCGTTATATTAAAAGAACTGATAAAGAAATTAAAAAACTAAACGAAGACATTCCCTATTTACAAAAAGACATCAAGGAACAAAAAGCTGAAGTAGAAAATATAATGGAAGAAGCAAAGAAAACGTTGGTCCGTTTTTATGGTGGAGGCCAAACTCAGTGGGTTGAAATGTACCTTGATACAAAAAGGATAGAGGATGGTATGACACTTCAATATATATCCGCCTCTTATACTGAAAAACAATTGAACATTCTGAATGAATTAAACGAAGTGTTGGTTCAGTTAACTAAAAGGGAAAATGAAATTCAGAAAAAGAAATCCGCTTTAAAAGAGAAAATGGTGGATTTAAAAAAGAGAAAGAAAGATTTAAATGATAAAGAAAACTATTACAAAGAGACGCTACAATTGGAAGAAGATGTAGTTGCAGCAAAAAAAGAAGTAAAGCGCCTAATGAAAAGTTGGAAAGATGACGGGTTGCCAAGTTTTAAACAAGTATTTCGGATTTTATCCGATAGTATTAACAGCCTTCCAAATATGGTTACCAAAAAAAATGTACATTCAAAAAGTTTATTCCGTCATGAAGTAGTAATAACTGATAAAGAATTAAATGAATTTCTTGAAAAACAGGATAAGTTATTCCGTAAAATACGGTTTTCATTTGATAATCAAAAACTTACATTAAAAGGTGAATACAACGGATTACAATTTATAGCAGTTGGTCACTATATTACAGGTAAATCAAATGAAATGAAGTTTACAATTGATAAGTTAGAGTTCCAGGGTATAAAACTGCCTCAAGTAACGATTGATGAAATGGAAGAAAAATATGATTTAGGATTCTATCCTTCTGATATTATTAAAGGTGCAAAAATAACAGATGTTGATATTGATAACGGAAAACTTCGAGTCGAAGTAAAATTATAAATACGGAGGGTCCTTATGAAACAACGAAAACGAGAAAAAGTGGAGCAAGAAATTGATGTAATTGAAATGGTAGCATGTAATTGCTGCGGTACAGTATTTAAATCGACAGAATGGCTATATAAAACGCAAGAAATTAAAATAGACCTATCCTATAGCGCCTCATTTTCGCATCAAAATATATGGGAGTTTGATTTATGTGAACCATGCATTTTAGGATTTATGAAAACATTTGTTCACCCTCCGATTGGCTTACTCCCCCTCTCTTCTCAATTAGAAACTAAAGAAGTCATTTCTTCCTTTGCTCCTACTGATAAAAATCCAAAAGAAAATTTATATGTAGAAGGATATCCTGAAAAAGAGATTGATAAAATTGTGCAAGCAAATGAAAAAGAAAACCAACTATCTATTTTAAATTCATTTCCTGTTATTAGTGCTAGTGCTCGCGGCGTAATTCTTGTTGAACAAACAAATGATGTTTGTTTCTACTTAGAGCGACTAAAACCTATCGATTGGGAACTTTACTTGATTGAGCATGGTGATGGTGAGTATTTAAATATTGCCCCTTTAGCATTTGATTTTGAAGGTGTGTGGGATAAAGAGCAAAAAAAATTCACACTTACGACGGAATAAAAACATAACCATAAAATGATAACCAAAAGTTGACAAAGAAATAAATCCCCTTACAGTGTGTGAGAACGAATTACATAAAAGGGGGAATCATTATGGCAACTTTACATACGTCAAAAAATGACTTGCGTAAAAAAATCAGACAAAACAATCTCATTTCCCTTGGTGCATGGCTTTTCTTTTTCGTTTATCTTATCTTATCTACGGTCAATCATTGGTTTTTAGTTTTATTTACCCTTCCATTGTTCTTCTCTATGGGCGCTTCTTACTTCTTCTTAAATAAAAATAAAATATTACAAATTGGACTAGAAGGAGAAGAAAAAGCATTGATGTTAGTTAAAGATTTAGATGATAGTTACCATGTTTTTTCTAATATATCCATACGATATGAGGGACAAAAAAGTGAACTTGATTTGATTGTGGTAGGGAAAAAAGGCGTTTTTGTAGTAGAAGTAAAAAACTATCGTGGAGAAATTGAAGGTAAAGAGGATGAACGTTTTTGGAAACAACATAAAGTAGGTAGAAAAGGTACACGATATACCCAAGAGTTTTATAGTCCTGTTAAACAGGTAAGCACGCATGTATACCGACTCTCCAAAATACTAAAATCAGATAATGTATATACATGGGTTCAAGGCGTTGTCTATTTTGTAAATAACGAAGTAGATATAACTCAAGTTGAAACCAATCAAATACCTGTTTTATCGTTTGATACACCGTTGGTAACATATTTAGAAGAGTTAGACACTAAAGGAGAAATGACTGAAGAAAAATTAATGAGTATTATTACTATTTTAAACTCACGAATACAATGATTAGTTGGGCATACATACACAGTATGCCCTTTTTCATTGCTCACTTGGCTAGCAATTAGTATACAAAATTTAAAGGTTCTGTGTAAAAAAACATGAATCGTTAAAAGTTACCAAATGCAAATAAGGGGGAATAAAATGAGTTTTCTTACAAGGTTTAGTTTAAAAAATGCTGCTGCTATTTTTATCATTACATTTTTACTAATCGTTGGTGGCGTGTATTCATTTAGTAAGTTAAAAATGGATTTATTACCTGATATGGATGTACCTGCCTTAATTGTCCAAGTTATGAATCCAGGTGCAACTGCATCTGATATGGAAGAACAGGTAAATAAAAAACTTGAACCGCAAATTAAAACAATGTCTTCTTTAGATACCTACCAAACGAATAGTAGTGATAATGCTAGTTTTTATATTTTACAATTTAAATACGGGACGGACATGGATAAAGCTGAAAAAGAATTAAATGATGCTATTGATAAATTGGAATTACCTGAAAAAGCGACCAGTGAAGTGACTCATTTTACGATGGGTTCAATTCCTATTGTGAATGCTACACTTCAGGCTAAAGGAAATACGGATATTCAAGAGCTCCTACAAGGAGACCTGTCTGAAGAACTAGAACGTGTTGAAGGAATCAATGTCATTCAATACTTTGGCCGTGTAAAACCAGTAGTAGACATTAAGATTAATAAACAAAAGGCTTTAATTGCTGGTGTTACCCTACAACAAATTCAAGAGGCTATCCAGAAAAATAAAGTTGGATTCCCTGTAGGTGTTATAAAAGAGGATGAATCTAACATTCCAATTCGTTTAGAAAAAGACGCTGCTTTATTAAAAGACCTCCTTATCCCTACTACTGGAAAAGCAGTAAAGTTAGGAGACATTGCAACTATTAAAGACGGTAACATCAAGTCTGAATATGGGCGATACGACGGTAATGATGTTGTTCTAATTACCGCTACTAAAACCCAAGATAGTAATACAGTTGAAGTAACAGAAAACTTAGTGAAAGTCCTAAAGAAGCATAAAAAAGACATTTCTTATAACATGGTATATGAACAAGCAGACAGTATTAAATTATCTGTTAAAACACTTGTAAAAGAAGGATTATTTGGAGCCCTATTTGCTTCCCTTACTATTCTTATCTTTTTGCGAAGTTTCCGCGCTACAATTATCTCTATTATATCTATTCCTTTGTCACTTCTCATCACTGCAATTTTCTTACACAAGTTAGATATCACCCTTAATATGATGACACTTGGAGCTATGGCAGTGGCTGTAGGTCGAGTGGTAGATGACAGCATAGTTGTAATTGAAAACATTTATCGCCGTATGAAGTTAAAGAGAGATGACCAAACCAAAAATGACCTAGTCATCATTTCAACAAAAGAGATTCTAAGCGCTATAACCGCTTCTACTATTACCACCGCAGTTGTATTCTTGCCAATTGGGTTAGTTGGTGGGATGTCAGGTGAAATCTTTATGCCATTTGCTTTAACTGTTGTGATTGCGTTATTCGCTTCTTTAATAGTAGCTGTAACACTTGTGCCTATCTTAGCTAAATTATCGTTTAAAGAATATGCACAACATGAAGATAAACCTGGAAAAATGGAAGTCTTTTATTCACATGTGATACAAAAGGCGCTAAACCATAAGGTAATCGTCATAATAATCTCCATTTTACTACTAATAGGTTCATTTGCAATTGTGCCTAAACTTGGTTTTACTTTTTTGCCAAATGATAAACAAAAATTATTAAGTGCCTCTGTTACACTTCCTTCTGCAACACCAATTGATACGACTAATGAATTTTCTAAAAAAGTAGAAGCAGAGCTAGATAAAAATAAACAAATTAAGGACACCACCGTACTCATTGGGTTAAACGGTATGGGATTTGGTGGTACACAGGAAAATGCAGTTAATTACTATATCAATTTGAAGTCAAAAGCTGATGTAGATAAAGAAACAAAAACCATTCAAAAAGCTATTGAAAAAACATTACCTAAAACAGCAGTGGTCTCAGTTCAAAGTGTGTCTAGCGGTGGCCCTCCAGCTGGTAATAGTGTAACTATTGATTTATATAATGATAATTTAGTTGAATTACAAGAAGATGCTGCGAAGGTAGAACGGTTGATGAATAAAGAAAAGTCACTTAAAACAATTGAAAACTCTTTTGCAGAAAAGAAAAAACAATACATAATTTCACTAAACAATCCATCGCTTGAGAAGAGTGGGCTGCAAGCCGAAATGGTTATGGGTATGGTTGCAAGTCAGTTACAGAATGTAAGCTTTGCTTTAGCCAATGAAACTGGTAATAACGTAAACTATGAATTGTATTACGATAAAACAGTGGCATCTCAACAAGATTTAAATAATCTTTTTGTAGTAGATGCCAAAGGACCTATCTCATTATCTTCAATTGCAACTGTCAAGCCTGTAGAAACCTTTACTACCATTCAAAAATTGGATGGTAAAGTGTATGCACAAATTAGTGCAGAAACTACATCTAAAAACATACAAACCGCTACTGAAAAGGTGAAAAAAGAAATTAAAAAATCAGTGCATCTGCATAAGAACACCAAATTGGATGTTGGTGGCGGAAGTGATGACGCTGTAGAGGCATTTGGACAACTAGGTATGGCCATGTTAGTAGCCATCGGACTTGTTTATTTAACCATGTTAATCACCTTTGGAAAAGCTAGATTGCCGTTCGTTATCCTGTCATCATTACTATTTGTTCCAATTGGAGCACTTGGAGGACTATGGATAACAGGTGAGCCTCTATCAATTAGCGTAATGATTGGAGTTTTAATGTTGATTGGAATTGTAACGACAAATGCAATTGTTTTTGTTGACCGTGTAGGACAAAATCGTAATCAAAAGTCGATGGCAATTCGTGAATCACTGATTGAAGCAGGTAAAACTCGTCTACGACCTATTTTAATGACAGCCATCGCTACCATTACAGCTTTATTACCGCTTGCATTAAGTACTGCAGGAGGAACGTTAATATCTAAAGGGCTTGCGATAGTTGTTATTGGTGGATTAACAACATCTACATTATTAACACTTATCGTGTTGCCTGTATTATATGAATTATTCTTCTTTAAAACGTCCCGAAAAGAGCGTCAACAAAATTAAGAAAAAAAAGAAACGCCATACAGTATGGTGTTTCTTTTTTTTATGAAGTTTTTTCTGTATATAGATGTTTAATAAAGAGTTTTATTATCTAGCCCGCTCCAAACGTTAAAAGGTTGAAGATTATTAGTGATGTCAATGTGCAAACATGGAATTGACCTCTCTTTTGGATGTAATGGGATTTCTTTATAGATAAAATCATCATCAAAATTAGCGTTAGCTGCATCTTCACGCGTAGCAGCATAATAGACGGTTTTTATTCTCGCCCAATAGGTTGCACTTAAACACATAGGACACGGTTCGCAGCTTGTATAAAGAATACAATCCCTTAATTCAAAATTTTCAAGTTTGCTACAAGCATTTCGTATAGCATTAACTTCTGCATGTGCAGTAGGGTCGTGAGTAGAAGTTACTCTGTTCACTCCGACAGAAATTATTTCCCCATTTTTGACGATAACTGCACCAAAGGGGCCGCCGCCTTTTTTTACATTCTCAGTTCCTACTTCTATAGCCATCTCCATAAACTTTCGGTGTAAATCTAATGAATCCATAAAAAACCCCTTCCCATTACACTACAGCTAAGTAGATATTTACATCTGATGTAATGAAAAAAGGAAGAATCCTTTAGTACGCAAAAAAACAACCTGATTTCTCAAGTTGTTTTTAAGTAAAAATAATTAAAGTTTCGGTCCAATATTTTGTAGGTTTGAAATCTGAAGGCGTATTTCAAAAATTTGAGAGCTAACGCTGCTGCGAGTTGCCTCCAGTTTGTTGACTTTTTCTGAGAACGTCTCAAAATATTCTTGCATTGCTATTTTAAATGCATCGCTTGCGTTTCCCGATTTCCAGGTTTGCATTTTGGCTACCGTTTGTTTTATTAAATCCTGGTCTGCCCGCAAACTTTCTACCAGGGAATTTACATCTCGTTTTAGTTCGCTCAATGCTCTTTCTTCTGCTAATAGTTTTTTTATTTCTTTTTCCTGTAATTCCATCATTTTAAAACATCCGCCTTTACAAAAGATTCAGCTGCTGCGGTTAAGTTATTAGTCAGTTGAGCAGTCTCCTCTGTAAACCACCCTTGCAGATTATGAACTGCAGTTAACACTTCTGTTACAACTTCTTCAGACTGGTGAATGTTTTCAATGCCTAAAACTTTACTTTTAGTCTTTGTGCACCGTTCTTCAACAAGTGAGGTGTACCCTTCTAATTCTTTTGCTAAACCTTTTAAATCTTCTGGTGTAACGTTAATTGTTGCCATCATTCCTGAGGCAAAGCGTGGAGATTGATATAAAGGTTTTCCTGTAAGAGCGTTTGTTAAAATAGGATTGCTGATATTTCCGTTTACATCAAATTCAAAATGAGACATACCGTGATTATTTGTTCCAAATGGCGAATTAAATAGACGTCCTATTGTGATAACTGGGTTTCCTTTTGCGTCAATATTTGCTAGGTCGTAATCAGTCCCAATATAGTAAGTTGAACCTATATGTCTCTCATATTCTGAAATAGCTCCTGCTCCAATAGCATCTTGAGGATTAACGTAATTGACAATTTTAGTATCGAATTTTCCTGCTTTTACTTCTTTTTGTTTTTCCTTTGAAAGTTGGTGTACGACGCTTGGCGCGTTAAATGTAACACTTTCTAAATTGTATACAGCTGCTGTGTAAGATGCTAAAGCTCCCCCTAAAGAGTGACCTGTTGTTGTAATCTTACAATCAGGGTATTTCTTCTGAACGTCTTTCACTAGTTCTTCAGCTTGCTTAAATTGATTCTCTCGTTCCCAATCAATGTGTAACTTTTTATCATTAATTTCTATGTGAGGGTCAATCTCATGAATATCGTGGTTGCTAGCAATGTATTTCACATCTGTCACAACATCTTGCCAACCACGTCCCACTATTTTATTTCCTTCTGTTCCTCTAAAACCAATGACAATTTGGTCACCGTTTTTATAGATGGTAGCGTCAAACCCTGTTTTTTTATTGTGTAAAGGTAAATCCGTTTTTTCAATGGATTCCCATGTCTCAGTTCCATCTTCATAGTTCATTTTTAATTTTTGGTATTCTACATCCGAATAAGCGGCATTACTTAACCGCTGGTACGTTCTATCCCTTATTTGCTCTGGCATAATTGCCACTCCTTTAATTTTTACGTTATAATGGTAGCGATATATAAAATTTACCATAAATCTGGAGAGATTGAAATGACAAAAAAACTGATAATCAGCGTTTTTATGCTAGTATTTGTACTAGCTGGATGCAAAGCGGAGGGCGACATGGATAAAAAGGAAATAGAGACTAGAGCAAAGAACGTAGCGATAGATTATGTAAAAGTAAATGAAGGTGTTGATTTTGTAGTTGATGAGTACGAATTCTTAGATACCACCGCTACAAGCGTAGTGGTTGTTCATGGACATGAGAAAGGAAATAAAAATAAAGCCATGGGCGTTCACGTTGATTATGGTAATGATTTTACTGTAGATATGATAGGTGAGGGAAAAGTAAAGAAATAGTCTATTACTCCTGCTATTAAACTAACGAAATAAAGAGAAGTAAAAACACGACCTAATAACATCTTTTAGGACGTGTTTTTGCTATATTCGCTGAAGACAAACAATTACGTTTACTTAATATGTTTACTTAATATGTTTACGTATACTGTTTACGTTTGTGGTTTACGTAATACTCTTATTTATTATCTTCCTCCAATTTTTGAATCAACTTCTCGCTTACATGTAGCTCTTTATAATGAAGTTTTTCAATGGTATTTCTTATTTTTAACAATGGGGTAAACAGCATATTTAGCATTTTAATTAATTCGTCTTCGTTCGAATTATCTTTTAACAGTTTTCTTCTTAATGCAATAACCTCTGGTAGCTTCTTATCTCGAATGTTCTCAAAGATATAAGATTCTTCTGCTGATAGTAATACGCTATGTTTTGTAATGTAAGAAATCTCCTCTTCGACTTTTTCTAGTTTTTTATGAAATGAATACGAATGTTGATTTAGATGAGATACAATATCTTGCAATTTTTCTTGATGTCTATCGTTATCCAAGCAATAAAATAGAATATTCTGTAACGATGTGACAAAGCTATTTGTATCTTTCATTTTATGGATAATTCCTTTATCCATATCCAAGTCAATAATCTCTTTAGTATCACTGTTACATGTAATATTAGCAATTAATGTATTATTCTTCTTTATTAAAAACTTCTTTTGAGTGTGCTCTGGTAGTAGCGAGGATATCTCCACAGTCCAACCTCCGTTATTGGTCTGATATCGCTCTATTTCTTCTTTTCGTTCCCATATAAATTCGTCAGAAAGCAAAAGATTCTCTAACTCTTCTATTCCAATTGAAGATGTCTGTTGATTAGGTGAAAACTGTGTAGTTTCGTCTTCATTCAAAATATTTTTAGCATGGAATTGAAAGAGCTCTTCTGCTTTTTTTACTATCAGTTGACGGTAAATTGCTAAAAGCTGATGCACTTCCTCGCTAAGTCCTATGAATCTTTTAATATTTTCTTTGTATTGAATATCTTTAACTACAACATGCTTTTCACTGTCATAAACAATATGAAAAACAGTTTCTTTTTCATCTAACAATTTTTTCGCACTCATTTTCATATCAATTTTTTCATTCCGTTTTGTAATAGAAATTTGAAAGATATTGTCCTCATATGAATGACTTTCACGCTTGTTATTAATGGACTTGTAAAGGGATAATCCTTCTTCTTGAAAACGTCTTACAAGTGCTTTCGCTAAAACTAGACGTTTTTTCGCTCCCCCTTTTACTGGATAGAATGAACAAAGTGAAGCAAGGATAATGCCAAAAATAATATATTCCATGCGAAGCAACACATCCTTTTTCAAAACAAATTATAAATAACTCATCTTACTCGATATTCCAAAATAAGGATAAATAACCTTTCGTCAATATAGTGACAAAAGAAAAAGCTGATACCATATTTCGTAAGTATCTAACTAATTGTTTTTTTAAAAAAGGTAAAGAAACTTCTTTTTTTGTGATAAGGTTAGTAGAATTATATAATGAATAAAAAGGATGGGAAAATTAATAGCAACAAACAAATAAAAGGGGATATAAAATAACATGAACCATAAAGAGAAGTTGGCTCAATTAGGAAAAGAAACTGTAGAAATAGTAGACCAGGGATATTACACAAATATTCAGGGTAACAAGGTGGATTTTAGAGAAGAGGTAAAGCTATCGGTGGCTAAAACAGTTCTCTATTCGCCTAAGGATACAAATGACCTACTCCTTAAAGTAAAACCGAATAGCGACTATGAGACGCTAATTGAAGTTACAAATGAAACGACGTTGTCTGCTACTAAAAGGTTATTAGCTGAAGGCACTGAAAAAGTCTTGGCATTAAATTTTGCTTCAGCAAAAAATCCTGGTGGAGGTTTTTTAAAAGGAAGTACCGCTCAAGAGGAAAGTTTAGCGCGAGCTTCTTCGCTTTATCACAGCCTAATTTCTAAAGAACCGATGTATGAGTATAATAGAAAACTTAAGACCTGTTTATATTCAGACTATATGATATATACACCAAATGCGGTCGTATTTAGAAATGACGAAGGTAAACTAGAAGATAAACCATACCATGTTTCTTTTATTACTTCACCAGCGGTTAATGCAGGAGTAGTTAGAAGTAAAGAGAGTATGACAGCTAAAAATCAAATTCACTCTGTGATGAAAAAAAGAATTGAAAAAATCTTGTCGTTAGGCATTTATCAAGGATACGACACAATTGTTTTAGGTGCGTTTGGTTGTGGTGTATTTAAAAACAAGCCTGAAGATGTTGCTAAATATTTTAAAGAAGCTATTTTCCAAAATCCAAAACTTCGTAATCAGTATAAAAAAGTAGTATTTGCAGTCTTAGATACTTCAGAAGCAAAGCATACATATCAATCATTTAAGCAATTGCTAGGTTAGTAAAGGGTCTAGTTTTACACTAAAAAAGAACTTCAAAATGAAGTTCTTAAAATAATACAGTATTATTATCTTTTAATGTTAAGAGAGCATACACGACTAAGCTAAAAAAAACAAGCTCATGTTTAAAGTATTGGTGAAAATCAGTTAGTAGTTGTAAAAATGTTTTAAAATGATTGATTTAACACAAATGAAACAAAGATGGCAAACTAATGAAGCAAAACGGAACTGCAGAAACAGAAAGTTGTGAATGTAAAAGTTGTGGATGCGATTTTTTAGCATTTACTGACACAAGGGAATATAAGATAAAAGTTTGTTATAGATGTTTCTTGAATGGATTGGCGGATTTATATTTAGCTAATAAACAAGATGAATGTTAAACATCTATGATGCGATATTTAAACATCTTTGTTAAATGTGTAAAAGCCTATGTTTATTGTATACTAACAATAAACCTAGGCTTTTACTTATCATTCTACAGTTACTGATTTTGCCAAGTTGCGTGGTTTATCAACATCACAACCACGTGAAAGAGCAGCGTAATAAGCAATAAGCTGAAGTGGAACAACAGCGATAAGTGGCGTTAATTGTTCGTGCACTCTTGGAAGTACAAGGGAATCTTCTTCTTCCTCCATACCTTCCATGCTGATGATAAGTGGATTAGCGCCTCGTGCTGCCACTTCCTTAACGTTACCACGAAGGTTAAGTGCAGTTTGTTTGTGAGTAATTAACCCGATAACAGGTGTTCCTTCTTCGATGAGAGCAATTGTGCCATGTTTTAATTCTCCGCCAGCAAATCCTTCTGCTTGAATATATGAAATTTCCTTTAGCTTTAATGCACCTTCTAATGATACATAATAATCAACCGCTCGCCCAATAAAGAATGCGTTACGTGTAGTAGCTAAGAATGATTTATTTAACTCTTCAAAAATTTGTTTTTGATTGCACAAGATATCCATCGCTTGAGCTACAACTGCCAATTCTTGTAGTGGATTAAAAGTTAGCTTAATACCTTTTGTTAATGCTGTGTCAACCGCTAAAATAGCAAGAACAGCTATTTGAGCAGTATATGCTTTTGTAGATGCTACAGCAATTTCAGGTCCAGCATGTAAAAGCAATGTATAATCACTTTCGCGTGACAATGTAGAACCAGGAACATTCGTAACGGTTAGGGCTTGGTATCCTAACGATTTAATATGTTTAAGTGCTGCTCGGCTGTCAGCTGTTTCACCGCTTTGAGAAATGAAAATGAATAGAGGATTTTCCGTTAGAAGAGGTTGATTGTATACAAATTCACTTGCAATGTGAACTTCAACAGGAATGTTAGTGATTTGTTCAATCATGTTTTTGCCAACTAATCCAGCATGATAACTAGTTCCACAGGCCACTATATATAAACGGTCAGCATTTATCATAGCTTTTTTAATAGTTGAATCGATATTTAACTCATTTTTCTCATTCTGATAGTGTTGAATGATATTACGAATAACAGATGGTTGTTCTTCGATTTCTTTTAACATGTAGTGAGGGTAAGTCCCTTTTTCAATATCATTTGCATCGATTTGAGCGGTGAAAGGGCGTCGTTGAATTAGATTTCCTTTTAAATCTTTAATTGTAACTACATCTTTTTGCAATATGACAATTTCTTGGTCCATTAACTCAATGAACTGTTTAGTTTGGTCAATAACTGCCATTGCATCACTGGCAATCACATTAAACCCTTCTCCTACACCGATAAGTAATGGACTTTTGTGCTTAGCAACATAAATCGTTGTGGTATCTTGGTTGTCTACAAGGGCAAACGCATAAGAACCTTCTAAATTTTGCAAAGTTGTACGAAAAGCTTCTTCTACTTCCATTCCGTCTTGTACTAATTTTTCAATCATTTGAACGATAATTTCTGTATCTGTATCACTAATAAGTACATTGCTGTTTAAATGGGTTTTCTTTAATTCCATATAGTTTTCAATTACACCATTGTGTACGAGTGTAAAACGACCAGTTGAAGATTGGTGAGGATGAGCATTAACCCGACTTGGTTTTCCATGAGTCGCCCATCTGGTATGACCAANCCCAACAGACGCATCTGTATCCTCAGGAACCAGTTGACGTAATGTTGCAATTCTCCCTTTTTCTTTATACACTTCTATTTCTGAATCTTTTAATAGTGCAATACCCGCTGAATCATAGCCGCGATATTCTAAACGTTCTAATCCTTTTAACAAAATTTCTTTAGCTTTTTGATTTCCAATATAACCTACAATTCCACACATAAGCTGTACCTCCGAAAAAATGAAATGAGTGCTGCAATAAAAATTTTGTGCGATAAGTCACCTTATCGTTTTATTTTTATTTTGCGGTCTCAACACGATAACCGAAGGGCATCCGCCGATTTTCGATAAACCCTTTCCTCGTCAACTATTCACCGATTATAGGAATAGTTCAGGCGCTAGAAAATAATTTATGGGAAATGATATAAAAACCTTCTACCAGATTAAAAAAACGAAAAAACACAAAGAGAATGTTTCTTCCCTTTGTGCAAGCCAACAATTACTAATTTAATTTTGTAGGTGTTTCTTTGCTTAATTGCTGAACAANATCAACAAACTCGTATCCCCGTATTTCAATAGACTTTTGCTCGTTTTTTGNTTTGCTTCCAGGGGAAAATAGCACCACATCTCCTCTAACAGCATAATCAAATGCTTTGACTACTGCAGTTTCTAAAGAATCCGAGATAGAACTTTGAAGATTGCCTANCAAAGTAGCTAGTTGATGAAGTCGTTCTGCTTCTGGTCCATACGCAATAACTGCTTTTACTTTTTTAAAACAAGGAAGAAGAGATGCAAAATCTAAATGCTTTTCTGTTCCGTTTAGGATAAGTACGACGGGTTCGGCAAAAGAATGCACGGCATTGTTTACAGCTTTTTTGGTAGTAGATTTCGAATCATTATAAACATACCGATAATCAATGGTTGTTAAATATTGAAGCCGATGTTCGACTCCGTTAAAAGTAGATAACGTGTATTTCATAGAGTCCAAGGAAACACCCAAAACAGCTGCAGCTGCTAAGGCTGCAAGGATATTTTCAACATTATAGTCTCCTCTTAATATAATGTCTTTTTCTTGCGCAATAGGTTGTTGTTTTACAAAAAAGGTTTCACCATCAAAATAGGCAAAAGCATTAGGTTCCACCATGCTAAAGGGAATGAGACGACCTTTTGATTTACGTGCAATGTCACGAATATGCTCGTTATCAAAATTATAAATGCAGACATCTGTTTTCTCTTGATTTGTAACTGCTCTTGCATAAGACATGTAATATGAATGAGGTGTAGGATAATCAGAAGAATTTGATTCGTGAACATTCAAGAGAATAGCAAGATTTGGTCTAAATTCTTTTGTTTGGATTAAATCATTGCTAAGTAAAGGTGTAATGACAATATCACGGTTAGTCGCTGAGTGCACGACATTAGATAATACATTTATATCTGTACCTGCACTTTTTGCAGGTTTTCCTTCCTGTATTAGCATTTCTCTTAAAAGTCGTGAAGTAGTCGTTTTCCCTAAAGAGCCTGTCACTCCGATTAAGTAGCTCTTATTAATTAAATGAGCTAATTCTAATTCTGAAATAATTGTTTGTTTTTGCTTTAATAATCGCTGTAGTAAGGGATGTTGGTAATTAACCTTGGGATGTTTGACGATATAATCGTATGTTTGTTCTGCTAGATAAAATGGATAACAGCCTTCAGCAATTGTCGCCCCTCGTTTCTTTAATTCCATAGCTTTCACATCTTTAGTTAAATCCCTCCCATCGCTAATAATAAGACGCGCATTGTATGAGAGTAAGATAGATGCAATAACGTATTCCTTTTTTTCAAAACCTAAAATTAAAATTTTCTTCCCTAAAAATGGATTATCCATATTCTTATCCCCCAATCAACACAGCTATAGTTCCTAATAACATTCCTGCTATATAAAAAGTAGAAACGACACGTTGTTCAGTCCAACCTGTTAATTCATAGTGGTGATGAAGGGGCGCCATTTTAAAAATACGTTTTCCAGTTCGTTTAAAGGAAATGACCTGAATCAATACAGACAGTGCCTCTGCTACAAATACACCCCCTACAATAACCAATAAAAATTCGGTTTTAGTGAGTATTGCAATAGCCGCTAGTAAGCCTCCTAATGCCAGTGAGCCTGTATCGCCCATAAAAATTTTAGCTGGATGGCGATTAAAAAGTAAAAAGCCTAATAAACTACCTAATGTTAATGAAGCAAAAAGCATTGACTCTGTTTGACCGTTTTGAAAGGCGATAATGCTGTATACAGCAAGTGCAATAGCCATTAAACCACCAAGTAAACCATCTAAACCGTCAGTCAAATTCGTAGCATTTGTAGTTCCAATTGTCATAAAAATAAAGAAAAGAAAGTACCCGTAAGAGAGGTCNATATGAAAAGGAAGGCCTGGAAGAGATATAGATGTGTCATGATGCCCGCTCATTAAAATGAAATATGCAGCAATGGATAAAAGTAGCTGCAGAACAATTTTTTGTTTAGCTGTTAANCCTCCATTATGCTTTCTTACGACTTTTAAAAAATCATCAATAAACCCAATGAAAGCATAACCCATTGTTANTACAACGATGAACCAGTATGCATAGGTTTTTTCAATTAAAAATAATGAGAGAATAAATAAAGGCAGTAAAAAAATGAACCCACCGAAGATTGGAGTTCCTTGTTTTTTCTTATGAGAGGTCGGCCCTTCTTCTCGAACACTTTGTTTAAATTGCATATGCGATACCCACTTAATGAAAAGCGGCCCAATAGCCAAGGATAATAAAAAAGATAGTATGGTGCTAATTAATACGACGTTAATAAAAATTCCTCCTCTAAAAGATAGTAACGATACCATATTTAAAGAAAAACAACAAAAACATTTTAAAAGAGAAAAATAAAAAAGCCGATTAATATTAACGGCTTTTAGTTTTGCAAGAATTTAATAAATGACATTGCTGTTTCACATTCTTTGAAGGGTAAGCAACATATCTTTTTATTCGCTTTTGTTAAAACGATGGTGAATGGTGCTTGCGCTGATGCATCGATTTTAACGTGGTGATAGAGAATCCCAAAGGTAGAAGTGCAAAATATAATCATATTATTGGCCAATCGGTGGTCTACGTTTTTCTGATTTAAACTTTCAATAGCTTCTTCTAATAACAAGCCGTCTTCTACTGATAATTCTTCCTCTACTACAGCTTCTACAAACATAAAAAAGTGCCCCCTCAATGTGTTTTTTTATATTATAGAAGGCTTTCTAAGAAAGTCAATCGAAAAACCACTCTCTTGATTGTTCCTACAAGAGGAAAAAGGAATTTATCTAAATCCGCAAAAGGTGACGAAAAAAAGGATGAGAAAATGCTATGACGAGAGTGCTCTCTTTTTTTCAACACAAAAAACAAACTGGGCAAAACATTTTACTAACAGATGAATTAATAAACTTCTTGGCTGAAGAGTATGGTGAAGTAGTAGCGGCGCAGGCAACTACATTAACATTTCAACAATGGGTAGAATATCGTATGGTATCTTGGTATTAAGGGATTCCTATCAAGGGTTTGGTAATAAATCGGTATATTGGCGTATAATGGTATTAAATGAGTGAGGGAGGAAAAGTGTTGAAGCGACATGCTATCTTTGATGATAATCGTTTTTACCGTTATTCGCTAAGTCGTATGTGGGATGATACAAAAGAAAAGATGGTTTACATTATGATAAACCCAAGTGTTGGTGATGAAAGAGTAGAGGATAGAACTCTGGATAGGTGCATTCAGTTCGCTCGAGATTTTGGATATGGTTCTCTGGAAGTAGTAAATCTATTTGCCATGATTACCACTAAACCCGATGTCTTAAAAACGGTTACGAAAGAAGTAGCAATTGGACCAAAAAATCAATACTATATCGACCGAGCACTAAGCTCAGCTTCGTTGATTGTTGCTGCTTGGGGAACTAATATTATTATCCATAAAAGACATCGAGATGTATTTGACATGTTTTCAGAATACACATTACATCGTTTAGGTCCCGCTACAAAAGACGGACACCCGCCACACCCTTTGTATTTAAAAAAAGAGACTCAATTAACGGAGCATCTTCCTACAAGGTACGCTACTCAAAACCGATTAAATGTTGCCATCAAAGACGCCTACACCACTCGCAAGCAAAAAAATATCTTGTAAAATGAAAAAAGGAAGGGCTGCCATTAAGAAGCAACCCTTCTTTTTTCTTTGCATTTTTGGTATTTTTTAAATCCGACGAATAAGAGAAAAACACCAAGAAGTATAAACCCTAAAGGTTTAAGGTACGGGTTTACCACATCCCCGACTTCTTCCCAGTTTTCTCCGAGTTTCATTCCAATATACACATAAAGTGTTGTAATTGGAATCATCGCAAAAAATGTATATAAGATAAACGCCCATATATTCATCTTTGTCAGGCCGCAAGGTATAGATATCACAGTTCGAACCCCTGGAATAAATCTACCTAAAAATGCGACACTATTTCCGTATTTATTGAAAAATGCATCTGCACTAATTAAATGTTTATCTCTAATAAAAAAATACTTTCCATATTTCAAAACTAAAGGTCTCCCTCCATAACGACCGAGTGCGTATAAAGTTAATGGACCTGTAACTCCTCCAATTACTCCCGCTGTTATGGTTAAAAATAAGTTAAATTCCCCTTGTTGCACCCAGTAGCCAGCTAAAGGTAACACTACTTCCCCAGGTATTGTTTCAATGGTAAGCATAAGAATGATACCAATGTATCCAAGGTCTTTTAATGTCGTAATAACACTCATAAGAAAATCATGCATGTTATATACCTTCCCCCTCCATATCCTTACTCTCAGTGTCTTTTGCTATAGTCCTTTTTCGCATATACCTGTAAATCCCTTTATTGCAAAGGGAAGATGGCAATTCGTTATTACGAAATTTCAAATGAATGCTCTCGCCCCTTAATGGAGCTATGGGGGCTTTGAGCGCTATTAATAGAAAGGATGATTATATATGGCTATATCACAGGCTATAATTATTCAAAAGGAATTGGTATTAATGGTTAAACAGAAGACNAAACGAGGAACAGAGATATGGAATTTCCCAGGAGGTAACATCGAGGAATGCGAANCGCCTGAAGAAGCGTGTATACGAGAAGTGTTGGAAGAGACTGGTTATACTGTTCAAATAGAAAGATTACTCCATAAAAAGAAGGAAAAAAAGTGGTCGTATCTTTGTTATGTCGTTGGAGGAGCTTTAGGACTCGACAAAGAAAATCCTGAAAATGAAGATTTACTAGACGTGCGCTGGATTCCTTTAAAGGAGAAGGGCTATTTCGATAGTGTTACAGCTCCCCTTCTTGAATTAGCACAAAAATAATCAACGGACTATCTTCAAGTAAAGGAATTATTAAAATTTTATTAAGCGAAGGGGAAAAAAATTTTACTGCAAACATGTAAAAGTTATTATTTCTTTTATAGAATAAGAACAGAACTGAAAAGGAAGTGTTTGTAATGTGGAAAAAATCCATTTTGACGCTAACTATGAGCGCCCTCGTACTAGCAGGATGCGGAAAAGAAAAAGAAATACTAACTGATAAAAAACAAGTGGAAGACCACGTATTTACCGTTGTTATTGAAAAGAGTGATGCAATTAACTTTGAAAGTATTCAAGCATCTCTAGAGGAAAGTATTAAAGAACCTGTTGAAATAAAAGTGGTATCTGAAAAAGAAAAGAGAGCCTTGATGATAAGTGGAAAAGCCGACGTGGCCCTTTTATCTCAAGATGAAATCGGATTTACGAAAGACGAAGACCTAATTCAAGAAGTAGACTACGATAAAGAAAAATATTTAGCACCTACTAATGAAGCGGTTCTATACGGGGGTAAAAGTTATGCCATTCCAGGAGAATTTGATATTCCCGTATTTGCTTATAACCCTTCTCTTATGGCTGCCCCTCCCACTACCATGAAGAATTTAATGGGAAAAGAAAAGCAAGAAGAGCAAACGTACAAAATGACGGTTACTCGTAAAGATAAACCAAAAGAAATCGAAAAAACGTCAAATGTCATCATTCCTCCGTACATTACCTACAATGACCTAAGCGATTATTCTACAGTTTATGCTTTTTTACATGCATATGGTTATACCCCTTTCAAAAAAACTAATGGTCTTTACAGCACACACTCAGTCAATATTCATTCAAAAGAAGTAAAAACAGCATTTAAAACTATAAAAGAATTAACTTCATCCTTTTTACCCCTTGATGAACTAACCTCTACTAAACTCGCAGAAATGTACGATACCCAACAGTTATATTCATTTGTTGCTACTAAAAAGGACTTAAGCAAATTAAAAACCCCTGTATCATATGCTGTTATTCCCGCTATCGATGAAAAACATGCATATAAGCCTGTTATAACGGTAAAAGGATGGGCAGTCATGAAGCATGTAAAAGACAAAAAGGTCATCTCAGCTTTTGCTAAAACAGTTAGTAAAAAAGGCTTCGTCCAAAGTCAAATTAAAGAAAGTGGAACTTTGATACCTGTTAAAATGACATGGGATGAACAGAATGAATATGTAAAAACAAGTTATGAGCAGGCAAAAGCAAGCACCGCTCTGCCTATTCTCGCTGAAAACCGTGAATTAACAACCCCAACAACACGAGCATTGAATTGGTACCTAACAGATGTCAATGAACTAGACGATGCATTAAAAAACGCAAAGCAAACAATTGATTTTGAAATTAAAGCGAACTATTAATAGCAAGCCTTTTCAAACAACGATATTAGCGCGCGCCGTTATTATACATCTTTTAAATAAAGCAACGTGGTCACATGTGAAATAACCTTTTGAAAACGTACCCCGCTTTCACAAGTGGAGACAGATAAGGGAAAATACGAAGGATGGGGAGAGTATCATGAAAGATTTTTTATTAAAACGTTGGTTCTTTGTTTTGCTAACGGTCATACTGTGGCTTAAAATATACATCGTACAGCGTACATATTTTAAACTAGATATAGAAAACGGGTTACAGGAATTTATTCAATTACTAACTCCGTTATCTGCGGTTATTTTATCACTAGGAATAACGGCAGCTATTTTTAAACGATTTCGAACACCAATGTTGTTATTTGTATATTTTTTTATGACCGCTATACTGTATGCAAATGTAGTATATTATCGTTTCTTTGATGACTATATTACGATGCCTTTGTTATTTCAAGGCGAAAACATGGGTGACCTAGGAGGAAGTATTAAGGGGCTAATTCAATTTAGTGATATCTGGATGTTTTTAGACGTTTTCGTTCTAATTGCTGTCTCTATCTTTGTTAAGCATAATACCAAAGAGATGAAGCGTGTAAACGGATTGATTGCTATGCTGATTGCGGTTGGAATATTTATTTTAAGCACAATGATTGCACAAACAGAACGTCCTCAGTTACTAACAAGAACGTTTGATAGAGAAATGCTCGTTCGTTTTATGGGTATTCATAATTACCATGTCTATGACGCGGTCTTATTCGGACGTACTAAATTACAAAAAGCAATGGCAAAGCAAGAAGACTTCACTTTACTTGAACATGAAATGAAACAAGAAGAACATAAAGTGAACAAAAAAATGACGGGTGTTGCTAAGAACATGAATGTGCTAGTTATTTCATTTGAATCTATGCAAACATTTCCAATCAACCGCGAAGTAAACGGGCAAGAGATTACCCCATTCTTAAATGACTTCATTAAAGATAGCTATTACTTCGATAATTTCTACCACCAAACAGAACAAGGGAAAACCTCAGATGCAGAGTTCATTATTGATAATTCTCTTTATCCCCTTCCAAGTGGAGCAGTTTTCTTTACACACGGACAAAATGAATACCATGCAACACCAGAAATTTTAAAACAACATGGATATTCTACGTCTGTTATGCATGCCAATAACAAATCTTTTTGGAATCGAGATGTTATTTATCCAGAGTTAGGCTATGATAAATATTTTGATGAAGATTCATTTACAGTCAAAAAGAGCGATGCAGTAAACTGGGGGTTAACAGATATCCCATTCTTTCACCAATCAACCGATTTATTAAAAGAGAAAGTAAAGCAACCTTTCTACAACAAACTCATCATGTTAACTAACCATTATCCATTTACATTAAACGAAAAGGACATTATGATTCCTGAGTACACCTCAAATAGTGGAACATTAAATCGGTATGTACAAACTGTTCGTTATTCAGATGAAGCATTCAAAAATTTAATACAAGATTTAAAAGATAAAGGGTTATACGATAATACTGTACTTGTTATTTATGGCGACCATTATGGAATTTCACGTAACCACGATAAGGCTATGGGTAATTTCCTAGGGCTAGGTCGAAACATAAATGACATCGAATCCACACAATTGCAGCGAGTTCCCCTAATCATTCATGTTCCTGGTCAAAAAGGACAATCTATCCATAAAGTTACAGGGCAAGTAGACATTAAGCCGACAATTTTAAACCTACTTGGAATTGACAACGAAAAAGATATTTTCTTTGGTGAAGATATGTTCGCTGATACCAAAGATTCAGCAATTACAATGCGAGATGGACGTATAGTAACAAACAAATACGTAAGCATGGATTCTACTTGTTACTCAAAGAAGTGGCAATTTGAAGTTTCAACAAGTCGTTGCGAACCGTATAAAGAACAATCAGAAAAAGACTTAAAACACTCCGATGATATTATTTACGGTGACTTATTCCGATTCTTTGACGAAGCGCGTCGAGATAAAGAAAAAGAATAAAAAAGAAGGCTGCAGGTTAGAGCTTAACCTAACAGCCTTCTTTTTTAGTTTAATACCTTAAATAAGTGTTTCTTTAAATTATCAAAGAAATTCTTTTTGAAATATTCGATGCCTAATAATAGACCCTCATTTTTGCGTTCGCTGGATGCTCCTAGTAGCTCAATCAAATGAACGCTATGTTCCAAAGTACCTGATACAGGTTTCATTTTATAGTACATAACTCTCTCCTGTTGTGAATACTTAAGACAATGAAATAGTTCTGCTTCAAAATCTTCATCTGTAATGTTATGAGTGGATAATAGGTCTCGTATTTCTTTTCGTTCTATCAATAAAATCATAAAATCCATAACGATGTATTTGATTAAACTAATAACCTCTTGGTATTGGAAGTTATTTAAGTTCTTTTTAAAAGTTTTAGCGTCAAATTCTTTGGTTTTCATTTTAAATTCAGTAAGATGTAAAACAACACAGGATAAAACAACATTTGAGGTTAAAATACATATAGACGAGTAGTGCTTGCTCCACTCATGCTGACTTCTGTTACTAGCTTCTTTAGCAAAAGACATGGCGAAGTTTTCCCACTTTTTTTCCCAATTTGACAACATACTAATCCCTCCTCACCTAAACTAGTTCTGGCACAAAGCGTCTTTTTCATTTAAAAAGGAGTTGGCAGTATGCTAATTTCATCTCAGTCATTCCCTACTGTGTTAGGGCAAGGGGTTCGAATAAAACAATGTAAACGAGTTAAAATGAAAACGAATGTTTATATACTCACCTTAAAATGGGTTCATGTGAATCAACCCATCACTCTTGATATTTTACTATTATTCCAGGATTTAAATGTAACAATTAGTATAGACTCCATGCGTGGAAATCTCTTTTATACAGAGCAATTTCGTCGAGAATTAAGTCGTATCATTCAAAGTGTTGTAAGAGATATAAGTCGCATCCCATCTTATCGTTTTCACTTTTTATACAATAAAATCAATTTATCTATGTCTCCTGCTTATTTAATACAAGATAATTTACTCTACCAGAAAAGAATAGCTGACCCTTTTTTTCGTGAGGATGAGTCAGTACAAGTTATCCAGACAGTTCATAAAGCTATTGAGCTGTTATCACTACCCTCTCATCAACCTTCTGATATTTATTTCAAACGAATTCTATTGTACGGGTATGACGGTATCGAACTAGCGTCAATATTGCAATCTAANGGCATCATAACGCGTAGTTATAGCAGAACACTGACATTTCCCCATGCTTTGTGTGAGTTTATTTGGGATGGGATAGACACGCCTTGCCATAATCGTGAAGCAGAATTAGTGAAAATATGGCACCACTATCTAACTACATTCAAATTTTCTTGCGAAATAAAATTCAATGATTTTTAGAAAAAAACACAAAATAACTTACACTATAAGTGGAGGTGATTAAATGACAATATTGTTAGGAGCAAATGTTAGTATTGCACAAAAAGGNTTGTTAGCAGCCGTAGAAGAGACCATATCTTACGGGGCAAATACCTTTATGATTTATACAAGAAGTAATCGGGCTCCTCGAAAATCTAAACCTATTAGAGAATTCCGTATCGAGGAAGCGCATTTACTCATGAAAAAACATGGCCTAGATATTAAACACGCAGTTGTGCATGCTCCTTATACTATTAATCTAGCTGGTAAAAATGATGTACGCAAAAGCGGAATGGAAATCTTAAAAGAAGAAATTGAACGAACAGATATGTTAGGAATTCCTTATTTGGTTCTCCACCCTGGAGCCCATGTTGGTCAGGGAGTAGAAGTGGGAATTAAACGAATTGCTGAGGCGTTAAATAAAATTCTTTCTTATAGTCAACAATGTACAGTTTTATTAGAAACTATGGCTGGAGATGGTAGTAAAGTAGGCTGTTCTTTTGAAGAAATATCTGAGATTATTAAATTAGTAGAAGTAAAATCTCGAATAGGTGTGTGCATGGATACTTGCCATAATTGGTCTATGGGGTATGACATTGTAAATAACTTTGATGATATTTTACAGAACTTTGACCAAATCATTGGATTAGAAAAATTAAAAGTATTACATGTAAACGGTTCTAAACATCCAATAGGTTCGCGTAAAGACCGTCACGCGAATTTAGGAGCCGAGGACGACACGATTGGAAAGGAAGTCTTACGTTCTATTTGTCATCATCCAAAACTTAAAAATATACCTAAAATTCTTGAAACGCCTTTTGGTCAGTACAAAGAAGAAATTTCCTATTTATTAGGTGATGACAATGCATCACTGTCCAGAATCTCGCTTAAATGAACCTCCCTGGGTTCGTTTAAGCTTTTTTTATTTTTTTNAAAAACGATGATAGGCGCTCTTTAAAAAGGCTTAAATAAAGGGTATATTGATATAAAAGAGGTGAAGCATGAAAGAAGAAGATGGAAACTTACCCAAAGGATGTTTTTGGGGAGCGCTCATTGCTATTCCCATATGGATAAGCATATTTGGATGGATGAAAATTTTTAAACATATCCTGTTTTCTTGAGCAAGAAAAGGGTGAAAAAATGAAGAGAACAGCATTAAACAAATTACTACTGCTTCGAGTAATTAAGCTTTCGAAAAATCTTACGAGTTTTCGAAAAATAGCACAATTGGTCTTTATATTGCAACAGGAAGGTAGACGGGAAAAGCGTGTTACATTTAATTACGAATTTCGAAAATGGCATTACGAACCTTATAGCGTTGAGCTTGAAAAAGATATTCAACAACTTCATCGTGAGAACCTTATTGTAAAGTCAGATGAACTAATACACCTAACGAATAAAGGAAATTCTTTGAACGAAAAGGTTAGTGACTATTACCATCAAGAACGAGTTGATTTGTTTTTTAAATTTTTTATTTACATCCACGAAAACGAAACGCTTTACGAAACCTCCGATTACATCCATGAAAAGTACTCAATCGGCAGCCATGAAACAGACAGTATCATATTAACCCTCCATATGGAAGATGATTCTTTTATGAAGCCATCCACCACAAAAAAAGAAAAAATCTCTCAAACGTTTAAAATGATAGATGACGAAGATTACGAGCAGTTGCTACGTGCTAAAAAACTTCTTTCATTCGATAACTAAGCCGCTAATTAGAAGCAACTAAAAAAGCACCTCTTTTTCATGATACCCTCTAAAACCCTATTATAATGGGATTAGAAATCATTGAAAAGGAGGTGTTCGACTATGAGAAGCGAAATAACGGTAGGTGATTACCAGACTATTTACTTTAAGATAATTGATGCAGATGATGAAGTAAACGAAATTGTGTTTTTAAATGAAGATGAGGCAATATTTGCTGCTAATCGTTGCAACGGAAAAGTTATGAAGGTTACGAAAAAAATCACGCAAACAATGAAATTTGAACGTGTTTTGTAACCACTAAAAACTCTTCTATGAAAGAGTTTTTTAGTATCGAATTTCCAACTTACTTCATTTATTTTTTATCACAGGATGTGATGTAATGACTTCATACATAATCCTTTTCTTTTTGGTTGTTAATTTAATTCCTGTTATCCGAAAGTTTTTGCGTATCACTAGTACCATGTTCCATGAAATAGGACATGCTTTAATGGCGCTATTTTGTAGTGGAAAGGTCCACCGTATTTATTTATACAAAGATGCCAGTGGAGCAGCAGTTACAAGTAACGAAAATTGGATAAGTCGATTTCTTACATCTTTAGCGGGATATCCTGCTGAAGTATTAGTTGTATCTGCCTTTATTCACCTGCTGTACAGTCAAAGCGAAAAGATAATACTAATTATTCTAATAGCAACTACATTGTTTTCTTTACTATTTGTGCGCAATATATTTGGATGGCTTTGGGTGCTAGTTATTGGAGGCTTTTCTGTTGCTGCTTTTGTTAATATCTCAGAACCTTGGCCAATTTACTTTTTGTTATTTTTGACTGCGAATATGTTGGTTGAAAACATATTCTCTTCAATGATAATTTGTTGGCGGAGTTGTAAATATCCTAAGGATGCTGGAGATACTACTTCTCTTGCTCACTTAACAAAAATTNCAGCTTTTTTATGGGGTATGGTTTTTTTAGGTTTCACTACCTANATAATAGCGACGACGCTTCCTTATTTTTTTCATATAAAAATGCCTATCTGATTTCAGATAAGCATTTTTAAAATGTATAAATAATATCTTCTTCAAAGGCAGTACGAAGTAAAATTTGTCCAATATCAATATTCAACTGAATCGTCCGACCTTTTCTTCCTCCCACATTTTCAAACTGCACAGGAATGTCTTGTTCGTGTAAAATCCGCAATGCAGATGCTATATTACGCTTACCAATATTCATTAGAGGATTCTTTTGGTAACGAAACATTTCTGCACCGCCAAAAAGAGCTCCTTGCAGTTCTTTTCTGGAGGCACCTATGTCTATCATACTCTGAATAAATAATGGAATATTGGTGTTACAGTACTTTTTAAAGTCGTGTACTTTTTTATTTGCTGGTCTTTCTGGCAACATTATATGAGAAAGCCCACCTAATTGATGTTGTCTGTCGTAAAGAATTACACACACGCAAGAACCTAGCCCGCTTGTTCTTAAGTGNTGAGATGCATNTGAAACAAAATAATCGGAAATTCCAATGTGTTTAATTTGAGTCATATGGTATTCCTAGTTTAGTAAATAATATATGTAAGTGGGCTGGACTTGGAAACAAAAGAAAGTGGCCTTCTAATGAATGTTCATCTAAAGAAAAGGAGTTTGTAATAAAAATAACTTCATCTGCAATTTCACTATACTCTAGTAATCCTTGTTCAATTATAGCTCCTAACATGTCAAATGTAATTTGTGGAGCTTCTTGCTCAATTTTCAAATTAGTGAATTCCGTTAACGATTCTACAAAAGAATCGGATGTAATTTGACTAATTTGAGTTAATAGAAAAAAGCTATCCATTTTATGTTTGAGCGTTGAGGCCAATTGTTCAATATCACCTTTTTTGAAGAAAAAGAAAGAATTCCCCTCAATTTCGCCGTAAAAACGAGAGAAAACAGTGTACACTTCTTCTTCTGGGTCCCCAATAAAACGAAATACATCTTCAAATCGTACAATTTCAATAGAAGGCACAGACATAAAAATTCTTTTATCGATATATTCTGATAACTTCGAGATGGATGTTCCTGTACTTATATTTGTAATTTCTTTTAATACGTCTAAATGATAAGGATTTAACGAATCAAATGGCATAATAGTCTCCTTTCATTTTATAAATTACATCTTAAAACATAAGAGATAAAAAATATAAGGTAAATAGAGTCTTTTGTTTGATGAGATAATCAGGAATTACAAACCTTATACAAAAAAATAACCGTTTTTATTAAAAAAACATGAAAAATATGTAAACTTTGAAGGCAAAGGGTGTGTATTTACCTTCAAAGGTTGTGATAGATGTGTCTGAAGATGCGGAGTACGTAAGTTTTTGTCATAAAATAAAAGATTTTTTACAAATAGATTTATTGGAGTATAAGGAAAACCAAATGAAACGACGATTAAAATCTCTATATGAAAAGAGAGGATTTTCGGATTTTCAAACTTATTATAAACACATTGTAGCCGACGAATCAATTCGTTTAGAGTTTCTTGACCGTATCACGATAAATGTATCGGAATTTTTTCGTAACTACCCTAGATGGCAAGTACTTGAAAAGGATATACTACCCCAATTACTTAAGGAAAATAGACCGCTCAAAGTATGGAGTGCTGCATGTTCATCTGGAGAAGAACCTTACACACTAGCTATGATATTATCAAGATTTTTGCCACTAGAACGTATTCAAATATTGGCCACTGATATCGATGAGAAAATATTAGCTAAAGCAAAATCTGGTGTCTATAACGAATATGCCATAAAAGGGTGTCCAGAAGCTTACTTTAAAAAATTCTTTACTCAAAAAGATGGTCAATATGTAATAAGCAATGACATCAAGAGTTGTGTGACCTTTAAGAAGCAAAACTTGTTAAATGATATGTTTGATACGAATTATGATTTAATTGTTTGCCGCAATGTTATGATTTATTTTACGGAAGATGCAAAAGAGAAATTGTATCGAAAATTCAGTGCAGCATTAAAAGAAAATGGGATTTTCTTTGTTGGTAGTACTGAACAAATTTTTCAACCTCAGAATTATTCGTTCGTAACCGAAAAAACATTTTTTTATAAAAAAGAACGATAGTATGGAAAGGAATGATAAAAATGATTGAAACGGTAGAAGAAATTGGAAGATGGACAATTACTATTTATACATACTGTATTTTATTTTATGTTATCACCTCATGGATTCCTGCGTTACGAGAAAATCCTTTAGGGAAAATCGTCACAAAACTTGTTGAACCGTATTTGCGTTTATTTCGCTTTATCCCTCCTATTGGTATGATAGATATTTCCCCAGTTGTTGCTATATTTGCATTCAGTTATTTAAGTCAATTCTTATTACTTGGAATTGTTGAATGTATTCGCTTATTTGTATAATTTCAGCCCACATAAAGTGGGCTTTTTCATATTAGAAAGGAGTAATTTTATGCAATATTGGAAAGAGTTAAAGAAAAGCAATATCATGGATTTGTCTGCACAGTTAGCATTTTATTTTTTATTTATGGTGGTACCGTTTATTCTTTTCACCTTATCTCTTCTTAGTTACTTGCCTCTTGAAACCAAAAATGCATTGTATGTTATGACTAAGTACTTTCCTTCATCAAGTGCAGAAATAGTGCGAACGGAATTAAAAGATGTTTTAGAACATCGCGCACACTTTATACTTATTATTTTTCTATCTTTATTTGCCACTACAAACGGCATTCACTCTATTATTCGAGCATTGAATAAAATCCACAACTTTCAAGAGATACGTTCCTTTTGGAAAATACGCGGATTGGCTATATTATTTGCTATTATGATGATGCTTGTTATCGTTTTACAATTACTCATTCCAACCTTAGGAACTGCTGCTGTTTTATTCGCTAAAAAATATTTTCCCTCCTTTGAAAGTTATGCTCCTATTGTCAGTCTCTCTAAATGGATATTAGGATTTTTAATTGTTTATATTGCTGTATGGTGTATGTATCGATTTGCCCCATGTCAAACCTCTTCAACTTCCCCTATTCATATTGGAGTTAGCGTAACCGCTATGGGCTGGCAAGTAACGTCTTTCCTGTTCTCTTTTTATTTATCACACTTTGGGCAATACAATTTTACATATGGTACATTAGGTGCTCTTATTTTGCTAATGACCTGGTTCTATGCAATCGGTTTTTTCCTATTATTTGGTAGTACCATTAATGCCTATATGGCTAAAAAACAGTTTAAAAAATAAGTTTCCCCTCCCGCTCCTCTTATGCTAATGCACTACTAAGGAGGGAATCTCTTCTTTGTCGTTTATATAAGGAATAAGTGGTCTGTAGCTAAATAGACAAAACAACTAAAGGGGATGATGGTTGTGGGGAGTGCATTTCAATCGGTTTTTTTAGGGCTTGCTAAGAACAAAGGGTTAAACCAATTAGCTAAAAAACATGGACTTAAGATGGGAGCAACAAGATTTGTTGCAGGAAAAAGTATACAAGATATGTGCATAGCAGTAAAAAAATTAAACCAACAAGGGATTTTTGCAACAGTTGATTACCTCGGAGAATATATCCAAACAGAAGAAGAAGCGATTCAAAATCAGCAAGTAGTGCTAAGCGTTCTGGAAAAAATTGACGAAGACAAACTTGAATCTAATGTATCTATCAAACTTACATCATTGGGCTTAGATTTTGGAGAAGATTTTTGTCACGAAATAGTAGAAACAATAGTAAAAAAAGCGAAAAAATATAACAATTTTGTTCGCATAGATATGGAAGATTATGCTCGAAATGAGACTACAATGCGAATATACGAACGGCTTGTTAAGAAATATAAAGAACACGTAGGACTTGTCATTCAATCTTATTTATATAAAAGCGAGAAAGATGTTAGCTTTTTACAAAAATACAGCTGCAATTTGCGTATATGTAAAGGAGCTTATAAAGAAAGTGACCGTGTTGCATTTGCTAAAAAAGAACAAGTTGATGCTAACTATTTGAAACTAATTGAATTGCAAATGGAACATGGTTGTTATGTAGGGGTTGCGACACATGACGAAACCATCATTTCATTTGTAGAAGCTTATACCAAAACAAAAGATATTTCTAAGGATAAATTTGAGTTTCAAATGCTGTATGGTATACGTTCAGAAAAACAACAAGAATTAGCCAAAAAGGGGTATACGGTAAGAGCATATGTCCCCTTCGGTAATGATTGGTATGGATACTTTATGCGTCGTTTAGCAGAAAGACCCGCGAATATGGCGTTTATTTTAAAATCGTTTTTCAAAAAATAGTAGAAAACTGCAGAATGAAAGGCGCGTGAAAAAGTGAGACGAACATTTAAACTTTCTGCGGAGGAATGGTTGTTTGCAAGACAATTCGCTTACATGGATAAACAGTGTGAACCATATGTGTACGAATCAAATTTACTAAAAAAAAGAAAAGCAAACGAACCAAAAAATAAAGAAATAGTACCCTATCTTGTTGTGGATGAATATGGTTTACTCATAAATGCTACAAATAAAAAAGGGCAATGGCTACGCTGGGAATGGGAGGATGTTAAAAGCATCCGTTTATATCCCCTCATGTATCCATGGAAAGCATCTATCTACCTTTTATTTAACGAAAGTGATAAACGAAGAGAAAAAAGGAAAGCAAAACGGTATTTATGGTATATGCGTAGAAGATACAAACATTTTCATTTCAAATATTGCGAAGACTATGCTGAATGCTATTCGTTAATATTTGAGACCAGAAAAGGAAATGGCCAATTTTATATTCCCAGCGAGTGGAAGGAACGTAATAAGTTGGCCTGGTTGTTGGAGACTATTGAATTACCATCCCGAAAACGAATAAACTATCTAAATACAGATGACCATTGGAAGATTCACCTCAAAACACGCATATAAAAAGCGAAAGCTGCGGCTTATTTGCCGTTTGCTTTCGCTTTTTCTTGAGCTTCTAAAACTTTCCATTCTTTTTGGTACAAATTAATATTTTGTTGATGTTGTTTAGCTGTAATAGAAAATAGTGTTTCTCCGTTTGGTCTTGCATAAAAGTATAATGCTTGTTCATTTATTTGAGGTTTAAGTGCGGCAAAGAAAGAATCTTCGCTAGGAGCAGCGATAGGACCTATTGGGAATCCTTTAACGTAATAAGTGTTATAAGGTGATTTAACTTGAATGTCTTTGTAATAAAGAAATACTTTNTGTTCTCCATTCGCATACGCCGCTGTCATATCACTTTGTAATTTCATCCCTTTGCTTATACGATTATAGAAAACTTGTGCAATACGACTGCGGTCTTTGGTGTATTTTGCTTCTTTTTCAATAACTGATGCTAATGTTAAAAGTTGCGGAAAAGTGTATGGTTGGTTTTCAATTGCTTTTAGGTTATCCATATACCAGCGGTTCGTCTCTTTTAGCATCATATCTACAATAATATTTGCATCTGTTTCATAAGGCTTGTTTTTGGGGAAGGCATAAGTGGAGGTATGCAAGTACCCTTCAAATAGTTCTTTTACCCCTGTTCTGATACCAGGCAACCATTTGTACTTATTTTTAAATTGCAAATAGTTAGCAGGTGTTCGGACATATGCTAAAAACTCTTGTTGTTTAATAATCTTATGTTTTTCTAAAATTACTGCAATATCTAACATTGTAATTCCTTCAGGAAAAGTCACATTTATCGTTTGAGGATTGTTCTCGCCATTAACTAACAATTTGATGATGGAATTGAAATTGCCCTTTTTAAACTTGTAGTCACCTTCTTTAAAAGCGTAGTTTTTCTCTTTGAAATTCTTTGTAATATTCTTTTCATACCAAATCTTACCCTTAATGTAATAATAAAAAAAGTCGCTATCTTCTATAACCCCTTCTCCTTCTAAAATATCAGCTATTTCTTTTGAAGAGGCGCCTTTAAATATGGTAGCAGTCCCCGCGTTTGCATGGTTAACTCGTTTGAATGTATACCATGCTGATAAACATATTACAGCAAACGATATAATGACTGTAATAACAACCCATAGGGCTTTTTTCATTATTCTCACCTCTCATATGGAACTAACGGAAGGCGGCACCTAAATACCTCACCTTTGTTAACATCTGTTAACATTCCATCATTTGTTATACAAGAAACAGAATAAATCCTTTCTTTTAATCAAGCATTAACTGGGTTCGAGGTTCATAATCTAATGACTCTATCTAATAAGACACTAAGTTTTATATAGATTTATAATGAAGTCCATAATTTCTAAAGGGGATAATTCAAGAAAATTCACTCACGAAAAACAATGGTACAAACGTAAAAAAGGAAATAAACGCATATACAGAAAGTAGAAAATGAGGTGATAAGTTTGGAAGATAAAGAGAAAAAAGAAAGAAATAAGAGAGTAACACGACGAATAGTTAGCATTTTAATTATACTTGTACTTGTTAGTTTGTTCGCTATAACGAAGTACGAAAGTGCACAAGTCAAAAAAATTAGTGTGACCGAATTTGAAAATGTACTTGAAAGTAAAAAAACAAAAAAGATTAAAGAAATCGCCTTATACGACAATACAGGAGTTCTGCGTTACAAAATAGATAAAAAAGAGTATGAAGTTAAATTACCAATGAATTATATAAAAGAAAACTCAAAAATGGTTGAGACGTTTAAAGATAAGAATATTAAATTCACTGTTAAAACAGAGCAGAATTGGTTGTCTACTTTCGCTAACATAACGCGTATTTTATTCACCGTCCTTATTATTTATTTCTTATATAAAATTGCTGAAGACTACTTCAAGAAAATCGATATTGAAGAAGTTAAAGGTGAGAAATTAACCTTTGAGGATGTAGCTGGTGCCAACTCAGTTAAAATTGAGTTTAAAGATATAATTGATTATTATAAAGACCCTGAAGCAAACAAGGAATTTAAGGAGGATTTACCGAAGGGAATTTTATTAGAGGGACCTCCTGGTAACGGCAAAACTTATATAGCAAAGGCTCTTGCTGGAGAATGTGGCATTCCATTTTTTCAAAAGTCTGCATCTGACTTAGAAGGTAAATACGTAGGTGTAGGTAGTGAAAATATTGGTAAGCTGTTCGCAGTTGTTAGACAACGCGCTAAAGAGGCAGGGGGAGCTATTTTATTCTTAGATGAATTAGACTCGATTGCAGCAAAGCGAGAAATGCGTACGGTTGTAGAAACAACGCAGACAATTAATAAGTTACTAACAGAAATGGACGGCTTTGCAAAAGAAACAAATGTAATTATTATTGCAGCTACGAACCTTGTAAGTTCGCTAGATGAAGCCGTTATTCGTCCTGGGAGATTTGATAGAATTATTCATATCGGTAAGCCAACGTATGAAGAACGAAAAGAAGTCCTATCCTTATATTTAGATAAGAAAAAAGAACGTATTAATGAAGAAGTAAAAAAAGAAGATTTTGTTTCAACTTTAGCTAAAATTACAGAAGGATTTTCGAATGCCAAACTTGCCAATCTTATAAAAGAATCTTCTGTATTAGCACGTAGAAAAAGCAAAACCACTATTGGTATTCAAGAATTACGCGAAGGTTTTACAAAAATTGTAGCTGGTGTAAAGCGAAATGAAAAACTCGATGAAAATGATAAAAAAGTGGTGGCTTATCATGAGGCAGGACATGCAGTTGCTCAAATATTAACGAGTCCATTGGGTTTAAATGGTGTAGCCTACATAACGATTACCCCTTATGGTCAATCCCTCGGACATGTTTCCCCTATATCACCTGAATCGCGCATTTATGAAAAGAGAAAAAGTTCTCTAGAAAAACAAGTTATGGTTATGTTAGCTGGTCGTGCGGTGGAAGATAAACTACTAAACGGTGATTATACGGTTGGTGCAGCTAATGATTTGTACCAAGCAAACCAACTTCTGTTGCAATATGTAGTTAAGTTCGGTATGGCTACCAGTGAAGAAAATCTGTTTATCAATGAATTAGACGAAAATAACCCTCGTATTCGAGGCCAAGTTAAAAAGATAAGAGAACTTCTTTATCAGGACACGAAAGAATTAATTGAACGCCATTATGATGTAGTTGAAAAGATAGCAACTCATTTAATAGAACATGAATCAATAGAACAACATGAATTAGCCACTCTATTAGAAAACACAACTTACTTCGTTGGAGAGAAAAAAGAAATTTAATAGATATAAAAAAGCCACACACCCTTTTCATAAGGAAATGTGTGGCTTTTTTATGTTAGATAGAANCTGTGAGCGTAACAGCTGANGCGTAATTATTAGCTATCATTTTCCTTTTTATTCTTGGGCTTCTTTTTTACTCGCGTAATACCAATAGACGGTTTTGATTGAGTTTGCATGTGTTTGGAGACTAAATCTGGAGTAAGAACACCTTTTGACGTTAATTTGGAGTAATCGAATGGGGTTTTTAATTCTTCTTTGGAGATATTTAAAGTGGCTGCTAGACTATCTTTATCTAGTTTTTCCGAAATTCGAACGCGGGTAATTACTTTTCCATAAGTTCCATTTGGAAGTTCTGCGAAGAATTCGTGCGTACCTAAGCTTTCTAGATTTGCTCTTATTCTATCTTTTAATATATCATTCTCTTCTTTTCGTTCATTCATGATTTCTTTATTCTGAATGAACTTTGCGATATCATCCTCTAGTTGAAGTTGTGCAACCTTCACACTTTCTTCTCGAGAAGCGCCTTCAACTTTCACGTCGTAATCTTGGTTTAAAATTTCAGAGTTCATACATTCTCTCCTCTTTTGTTTTTAGCAGTATATCATACGAGGATTTACGTTTTAAAGTCTGAAACGTATTTTAGACTAAAAAAAGGAGCGTTGGTTAAAATGAAATATATTTATAACTTCCTAAAGTTTTTTGTATTGCTAGGTCTATGTTTATTTTTAGGGATGAGGATATTTGACATTTACGCTAAACTTGTATTCCATGCCCCGTTTTTAGCTGAGTTTACATTCGCTTCCGTCTTCATCTTAACGCTCATAATGTTTCTTTACAGCATATACAGCTTTTTTTGCGATTTATTCGGTATTAAAAGGTTCGAATTATCCTCCTTTTTTAATGGAAGGGAAAAACCACAGTATGAATAACAAAAAGTCTCTGGTTAAATCAAATTTACCAGAGACTTTTTGTTATTCATTAGAAAATGAGCTAACAGTTAACAAGGGAGAAGTTTTTGCTCGTAGAATGAACTAAGTAAAGAAGATGCATTTACGTGACGCTTGATTTGGCATAATATGCTACATGGTTTGGGGGGCAAAATATGAATGAAAGGTTAACTATTTTACATCAACGTAATCAAATATTGCTTATTTTATTTTGGGCACTCTATATATTTAGTGTCTTATCAAATATTATAAGTGGTCTAGAAATCTCTAGTATTATTAGTGGTGGAGTATTTTCAATGCTTCTTTTAATTGGGGTAACATTTATGGTTTTAAAAAGAAAAGGGGTTCACATAGTAAAATACTTATATACCATTGGTGCAATTGGGTATGTATGGTATATGTCGTTAATGACATATGATATTACTAATTTTGTTTACTTATATGCGGCGCTAGGTATTGTAACCATTTATCAAAATACAAAAAACATAATACTGGGCATCGTTTTGTCCGTTATAACTACTCTTCATTTGTATGCTAGTGACCATAAGAATAATTTATTTATAGACACAGCTACAAAGGATGTTATCTTTTTAATCCTCCCTATTATCATATTAGGCGCTATTTATATTGCACAAGCGATGATAAATGATAAAGCAGATGAGAGAGAACTGTTAAATAAAAAACGTATCGAAGTGGCAAATGAAAAATTGAGCCTATTAAATGAAGAAATTAAAGACTCGGTAGCAACAGCATCTACTATTAATAATCAATTAAATCACGATATGGAACAGACAGATGAGGCTTCAGAACATATGTTAACAACGGTAAAAGAAATGACACAGGCAATTGAATCCCAAAGTTTTTCCGTACAAGACATTAACGAGCGCATTAATTCAATTAACACTGATATTGGATTTGTGAACGATTCTGTTCAGAATACTAATCTATCTGTCATGCAAACTAAGAAAACAATTTTAGCAGCAGAAAACGAGGTTTCTTTGTTGCGCAATGTAGTAAATGAATTAGAAGCAGTTATTCAAAATAATGTGGTTAGTGCCACTAAACTAAATGAAAAATCGCAAAACATTTCTGATATTATTCAAGTAATATCAGAGATATCAGACCAAACAAACTTATTATCTCTTAATGCAGCAATAGAAGCTGCTCGGGCTGGTGAACACGGAAAAGGTTTTGCCGTTGTAGCAGAAGAGATAAAAAAATTAGCATTACAAACTTCCACTAGCGCTGGAGAAGTAGCTCGTATATTAGAAGAAATACGCATAGAAACTGGCAATACAGTTAAACAAACGAATAATTCCAAAGAAAAGATAATTTTAAGTCAAGAAGCAACTGGCAAAGTATCCAAAGCATTTACATCTATTTCGGAGGATAACGATAATGTTGTAGAACAATCAGAGTTAGCGGCAAATCGTATTACAAAGTTACGTGAGGACACAGATGTTATCGTCGAAGAAGTAGCAAACGTGTCAGCTATTTCCGAACAGAACTCTGCTTCGATTCAAGAAGTTCTAAGTCAAATCGAAATTGTAAAAGAAATGTTAGATATGAATAAAGAACGTTTTTCTCAGTTAAACTACAAAATGCAGGAATTAGAAAAAACAGTGAAATAACGATATTCACTGTTTTTTCTTTTGACTAAGGGATTTAGTCAATATTAATCCAGATAACGGCTCCGAGCTTGTGACGATAGGGAATGGGCCTTTTCAACCATCTAGGATTGTTAAAAACCCATGCGTGTGGATTTTTGTACGCCAGTTCATCGTATGAAACATTTTTAATGCAGTGTTTATCCATATTTTGAATATAATCATCTTTTGTAATAGGAAAACTATTTTCAATTGTAGCGGTCCCGACAATAAGGCCACTCCCACTTCTAATCAAGTGGATTTCCCCTCTAATTTTTGTCTGACTGCTTCGGATTTCCCATGTTTTATCACCATTTAAGATATGAGTAACCCAAGGTTCTTTTATCAGTAAACCTTTAATAACAATCCCCTCCCCTTCTCCAAAATTACTCATAAAAAAACCCCTACCTGTTGAATTTAGGAGTTTTTTTATTTAAGCAGTGATTAAGTCTTCATAATACGAGTTATATTCAAGTTCCGCTAAGATACACGCATAAAATTCTTGCTGATTATGGTATAAATAACGTTCAAAATATTCATCAAGAAACTCTAGCAAGTCTTCTTGCTTGTGGGTTAGCTTTACCCTCGAATAACCGTACCGATAATAGTCAAACACGAATTGTTTGATATGTGGTTTAAACGGTGTGAGTCCTAACAAAGCGGTTAACTTATCTAAAATACGTTCATCTTCTAAGTGAGAAACGAACTCATATTTTATCACATCCTCTGTCGAAAACTCGTAGTGGCTGCGGGGTAGATGAAAAACAGCAGATAGGTTTTTCATAGAACCGCCTCCTTTTTTTTACAGTGTACCATTCATTCTAAAAAACTGGGAAAATAACTTAGGTTTTGATAGGAAACGCTTCTTTTGAATTGACAAAAACTAGAAAAAGCTATATTTGTATTAAAAGTACGAAAGGAGGCGAACTCCATGTTTTCTAAATTTTCGCGTTCTAATCAAGGTAATGTTATAGGATATATAATTGTATTAGCAGTTATTATTGTTGGAGGTTATCAATTTTTTGTGTACATGAAATTAACCTCACAATCCCAGGTGGAAGATAAAACAGTTCCAGCTATTAACTACGTAACTGGTCAGACTGATGAAGCTCCTCCTGCTACTTCCACAGCAGGATATGAAGCAATTACCGATAAATCAAAACAGTATAATGGCGTAATGGCTCCACCAAAAATTGAGATAACTCCTGAATCCAAAGAATATTTTTACTCCGTCAATGATACAGTCGATGTAAAAGCCACTCCTATTGAAACTGGTAGTTATAAGCCCAAAGAGCCTCTTTATTGCAAATGGGGAGGGATAAAAGGTTATACAGGTACTTCGTGCGAACCAGGAACTAAAGCAAAATTAGATGTAGGAAATAACTATATTAAAGTTCAGATGTGTGATGCACGTAAAGCATGCGCAGAAGAAGAGCGAAAAATATTCTTAGGCTATCGTGACCCATTTTTAGTAATGCACGAAGAATGGGATAACTACGTTGTAAGCGGAACATCGGGCCAGTGGAAATATGACAGTGATACCAAAACCATTTACTCTACTCAAAATGTCGATTGGTCAGGGTACTGGAATCNAAAAGATGTGGACTTAGACAACTACGAAGTAAGTTTTAAGATGAGAGTTTCCTCTCCTGATACTGATGATGATTCTATTGGGTTTACGTTTCGTATGAAAGATACGAAAAATTTCTATTTCTTTACGTTAGATAATCGAGATGCAAACGGTGGGACAAGTTACCACAGTGGTTTATATAAGAGTGTTAACGGTACCAAAACACGTTTAGTCAACTTGCTTCCTGCAAAATGGACGCGCAACGTGTGGAATGATGTAAAAATACGAGTAGAAGATAGCCATATCCAAGTATGGCTTGATGGAAAACTAGTAGCGGATGTAACAGATACTTCGAACCTCAAAGGTGGATACGGTCCTTTTAGCTTATCACAGGCGTATGCGCAGTATAAGGATTTAAAAATTACGTTTGATTAAAGTCAGGGATTATCCCTGACCTTTTTTGTGAAAAGAATAGAAAAAATAATGCGACTATAAGGCACAAATGGAACAAGTGATATGATAAAGAAAAAAAA
>Ga0058696_1000007_pt1 | contig 91364 bp, 95 predicted proteins | sample AgamicMgSfrz_FD_55077 | JGI IMG/M metagenome (GOLD analysis project Ga0058696, IMG submission 55077) | Agave microbial communities from Guanajuato, Mexico - Mg.Sf.rz | ecosystem: Host-associated > Plants > Phyllosphere > Phylloplane/Leaf | place: Guanajuato, Mexico | collected 2012-05-30 | reverse complement strand
TTCAGTAAGTGGCTTATCGCAGTTCGTACATGATGTATACATATTTTGCATATCAAGCACCCCCTCAAAAACTAAAAACATCTTAACCAGTTTTTGGAAAGTGGTCAATATTTTTACCATTTTTTAGTAAGTTACTAAAAATAGCGTTTGTACTATTACACTTCGTGGCTAACTGAGCTAGATAATTTTATATCTTGTATACCTAACTGAATAGAAGTAACACCACGATATTCGTTGTAGCTAGGTTGAAATAAGATATCAATGGTAAAAGGTGAACCAGATTGGAAGGTTTCAGTGTAGAGAGGACGAAACGAGTCAAGAAGGTTAAAAGAAATGCCTTTAATTTGCATCCCATTTTTGCTAAGAGTGAGGTTAAAGCCGCGTTCGTTGGAGTGGGGCTTAAATTGTTGCACTGTCACATTGGATAAACGAAATGTGGGTTTTTTATTTCCTTCGCCGAAAGGTTCAAATTGAGAGAGGAAAGACATAAAGGAGTCGTTAATTTCTTCTAGTTCCACTTCAGATTCATAAAAAAATGTAGGCACAAACGTTTCTTCGTTATGTTGCATACAAGCCTTACGAAAGGCTGAAAGAAAGGCATCAAACTGCTCAGGTTTAATATTCATACCCGCAGCTTGCTCATGGCCACCATATTCATAGTGGCCTATTTCTCGTTTCACCTCATCTAACATTTCCAATATATGAATACCTGGAATGGAGCGGGCACTGCCTTTGAAAACCGTTTNTCCATCTTTTTCCGCTGTGGTTAATGCAATGGCAGGTCGGTAAAATGATGATTTTATTTTTTCTGCTATGAGACCTGCGATACCTTCCCCGTACGAATCTGAATGAACAACTATCCCATAATCCACACGTTCTTCGTTTTCAGGAGAAGAAAGTTCTTTTATAAGCTCTTGCGCCACTTCAGTTTCCGCTTTTCGTTGTTCGTTAATTTCTTTTAGTATAGTCGCTTGTTTAATAGCATCTTCTAAATTTTCCTCTAATAAAAATTCTACAGCGGGTGTTGGGTCATCAAGCCTTCCTACTGCATTGAGTAAGGGACCTAATGTAAACCCTAATGTTTCTCCAGAAATTTTTTTATCTCGATTCATGACCTGCATGATAGCTTGTACCCATATAGGGGGAGATGTATTCATTAATTGAATGCCTGCCTTGGACATAACACGAGTCTCAAAATCCAAAGCGTTATGGGAACGGTCTATTTGAGGAGCTAAATCTACGATGGTTCCCGTTGCTACTAGGTCCAACATCGAAAGAAGAGGCTCAACAGATACTTTACGTTCTCGAAATACAGCCAGCATGGTTTTNAAAATCACACCCACACCAGCATGAGTTTTACAAGGATGTTTATCGCCNAAACGATGAGGGTCAATTACAGCATAAGCCTTTGGGAGGGCAATGTAAGTNTCATCGTGTTCTTCGATTGTTGCATTTTCTGGCGCTTCATTTAGAAGGGACAAGGGACGAACAAAAGGTTCGTGGTGGTCTGTGATAATCAAATCCGCTTTTAGCTCATCTTTTTCAAGAACTGCAGCTCCGTCAAAAGCTCGTATTCCCGTATCTCCTGTAATAATTAAGTCGTATTTTGCACCGAACTTAGCCATATTAAGTGAATTTAAACCGTATCCGTCTCGAAATCTATTTGGAACAAAATAATCAATTTCCACACCTAATTCTCGAAAAGCACGAATAGCAAACGTGGTGGTTGTTACACCGTCACAATCATAGTCTCCATGGAAAAGGATGCGTTCTTTTTTATCGATTGCGCGGTTGATGCGTTCAACCGCTTTTTGCATGTCAGTTAATAAAAAAGGACTGTGTACTTGTTTGAGTGAAGGTTTTAAAAAGCGGCTTGCTTCATCAGCAGTTTGAATGCCGATAGAACAAAGTAGTTGAACAATAGAGGATGGTAGGTTGGTCTCCAATTTTAGTTGGTCTAGTACGTTATCGTTGACAGGGCGCGGTACCCATATATTTTCCACGTTCGAATTGCCCCTTTCAGCAATTATTTTACTTATTATACACTACGAAAATATCAAATTCAGATGTTTTTGTAGAGAAGGTGAAGGTGAGGATAATGGCAACACGTATTGAAAAAATGTATGAATATCCTGTGTTTCAATATATGAAGGGTTTACCTGAGGAAATTGTCGCATTTGAAGCAAAAACGGGGACGTCATTACCAGATACGTTTGAATATCGATTTATTCAAGTTATCGAAACAAATGAAATGATTATGGCAATAGGTAAAATAGGAGATTTTTACGTTGTAGTGATGGAAATAGGAGAGCGTGTTACATATGAACTTCACGAAAATAAANCATCATTTAAGTTATGGGCAGCCGAACTTTCTTTTACAATTACTACAGCTCATAAAGGAATGAAGACAAATGATGATGAACAAAAAAACATAGAGGATAATATGAGGTCGTTCCTTGAAAAAGTAGAAAAAATAACAAATGAAGATGAAGGTTAAAGTCGCGATTGCGGCTTTTTAAATGAAATGAGGGGTAAATATGAAATATATTTTTTTATTAATAGCAATTGGATTGGTGGGATATGTGGCACGTCGTGTGGAGAAAAAATGGAGAACGAAGGAAAAGGTTAAAAAGAGCGCCGAACAAACGCGGATAAGTACACAAGAGATGCTAAATGACCTTCGGGTTTTACTAAAATATGATGAGAATGGTTACAAAAAAGAAACGCACGATTGTATAAAAGACTTTAATACTCGTGTTCAAAAATGTATGGATGATGTGTTTGATATTAAAAATCATGAAGAAATAAAAAAAACAGTGTTATCTCTTCAAAAAGAATGCACAGATATAGGCGAACGTATGAAACAATCCCATCGAGAATTAGATGAATTAGTAAAAGTCATTGATGAACGAGTAACGTACATTCGGGATTATTTAGACCAAACAAACTTCTATCCACATCATTTTGCCATTGATAATAATAAATTAAGCGGGATGGTCGTTGAAATCAATGAAAGAAAAAACGTAAATCCTTTTATCATTCAGGAAAGTTATCGAAAATTTTCGGATACATTATACAATCAAGTGTTAACGTTTCAGGCTCAACATAAGGAAGTGGTTGAATTAATTGAAAACATTGAGGCTAGAAAAGCACACTATCCTCAAAATAAACAAAACCGAGTGATGGAATTAAAAAACGAATTGTATATAACTCTACATAAGGGTGAAATGGATAAAAGTAAGAAGATGCTACAAGAGTTAAAAAAAATGGCCAAATTGTAAAAAAAGAAAAGCCCATAAATAGAGAGGGGCTTTTCTTTTTATAGAATTCCTGCAAGGTCTTTTTCTAGCGCCTCGATTGGATTTTCTTCGCGGTATTCTTCATACGCTTGAGTTTGTTCTGATTCGATTGATGCAGTTGGAGTGGTGTTCGCTGATTTTGGAGTAAGAAAACGAATGAGATTGACTGAAATAGAAGTACTGTTTCGCCATTCTCCATTTTCAGTTTGCCATGAATTATAATTTAACTCTCCTTCCACATAAACAAGATTTCCTGTTTTTTGGCTTTCAAATACAACTTCCGCTAAGCGGTTCCATACTTGACACTCAACCCATTGCGTTTTAGCGCCTTCTTTAGCACCTTGATGATACAAAGGAAGAGGGAAGGTAGCCACTTTATTTCCATTTTTGGTCGTTGTCATTTTAGGATTGTCTCCTAGACGGCCAACTAAAATCATACGATTCACCATATCACATCACCTCGAATAAGAAAAACAACTAAAAAAATTGTAGCATTGATTTGTCCTTTTNGATAAAAAAGGTCAGTTTTTCTTTCTCCTGCATANGTTAGTAAAGAGGTGAAAAGGATGAAGAAAAAACAACAAGGGATGAACAGCAGAGCCATCAGAAGGAAGCTAGGATTTGACACCAAAAAAGTTGATGAAATGTTTAAAAATGTACATCAATTATTAGATAGCGAAGGGCTGACAGATAAGAGTAAAGGTGAGCGGTATGTAAGTATCGACAGGCACGCTGTTGCAGATGCCCTGCAAGGAAAATTAAAAGAGTTAGAAATCGAGGTTCGAAAACATCAAACAAAATCTTCTGTAATTGATGATTCAATTAAACAAAACATGGAAAAAAATAGACCTGATATAAAAATAAACATTAGCTGAAAGTTAGCTAATGTTTTTTAATGCTTCCAAATGGTGCATCTCAAAGGCCGAGCACAATTTTTTAGCAATTTTGTAATACTGGTTGCTATCGCGGATTACCATTGGAATGGTTGAGGATTTAAGTTTTTCTTTGTGGACAATGTGGAGCTTGTTGTTGATGCTTTTTACATAAAATCGGAATTCATCTTCGTTATAGCGCTCGTCAAACTTGGAGAGGTAGAAGCGGTTGTTATCTTCTTCTAAGCGCCAGCCACGATGACCTAAATCACGCGCCATTTGGCTAAATTCGTAAAACATGTGAGGGCCTCCTTTGTGAGGTATGTAGTAAAAGCGAGGTATATCAAAAGTATATATGCGTGAGGTACATGATTATTATATAATAGAAAATCCGAAAAAAAAGAGGAGATTACNGTGAAAAAGAAAAAAATATCATTTTTTATCAAAAAAAACTGNGTTTTACGATAAAAATATCAAAAATATCATGTTTTATGATAAAAAATGAAGGCGCNAGTGAAAAATATCACTTGCGCCTTCCCCGACTTGCTATATAAAGTTATAAAATTGTACTTATATTATATCTTTTATGGTAAAAAAATAAAAGTCTTTTGAAAAAAATATATTTTTGTCTAGACAGGAGAAACTTTTATTGTTTATAATATGAACACAAGGCGCTTACAGCGTTTTGAGCCAAGAATTGTATGACCCGACCATACATTCCCTAGGTGAAATCTGCCTTTTTTTCGAAAAAGTAGGCCTTTTTTAGGGAGAAGTATATGCATTTTATGCTCGGTCGGTATAGACGGAGTTTTTTTTTGGTCTTTTAACCAATAAAAAAATATCTTTTTTGATAATTTAATAGGATGGCAATTATGCCCTGAGGTATTTGTGGCAGGCACAAAGCTTCAAGTCGGTATCTACTATCGCAGAAAAAAGACGTTATAAATTGGTGAGAGTTTCCCGTCAACCTCCACCCCGCCTATTCAACCAGCGGTGAATCGCCCGTGAACATTCAGTTTGGATGTTTAGGTTCTATTATGAACTAGAAGGGCTTTAGCTTTCCCATGAGCAAATTAACAAATACATAATAATCCAAAAANAACCACCTANTCGTGTTTGCAGTAGGTGGTTTTTCATGTCNTTTTTTCATAGACTGTTTATGATTTCTATTAATTTGCATATCCCGTACTCGTCGCGTAAGCGAGGCAGGTCATGATGTACTCTGTGGTGGAGTGGTTGGTAAAGCGAGACCAGGGCAACTTGTTGACTTTTTTGGTAGTCGACAGCATCATGAAGCGAAACAATATACGACGGCTCCATACTCCAGTGCTAGTTTCATAGCATAAATGGTAGTGGAAACCTCTATTATTCCGCAGACTGTTCTTCCGAAAGGGGGCAGTCTGCTCTCTTCTGCCAACTCACCACCCCCAGTAGCAAAAACCTATTCCGAACTCAATATAAAATGCAACTTAAAACAAATGAAAATACCTTGTATGTTTACATCAGCGACGCCATAAAAGACAAAAGCAAAAAACAATAATAACTTACTTGTCATCACCAATCATTAAATCGTAGACAGAACTAAACGTATCGCGAGGTTTCTTCATATCTTGTACATCTTTCTTCACTACACGGTCAAACTCACTAATACGAGATTTGAGTTCAGCTAAATAAGATAAATATTCAGCACGTTCTTCCAGTGAGAGTACAGGGTACTCACTTACTTGGTGGTGGAGGATATTGAAGAGGTCGATGGGTTCAATAAGGTTCTTTTGAGTACGAACAAGAGCAATAGCGATGGTATTCAATATAAAGCGGGGGGANATACCGCTCATGCCACGACGAAGAGGATTCTCATGTTCTCGTGTACGAATAGCAAACATACTAGCTAAACGNATAGCACCAGGATGAACAGATTTATCTTTCACAACAAGTTTCGTCTTAAGAGCAGCATGGTAGATACGTTCTTCATTGGTATATTCCATGTTATAAGGCATCCTCACAATATATAAACGGTCAACAACAGCTTCGTTTTGGGGTTCAGCAATGAATTTGAGGAACTCACTCTCATTTGTATGAGCAATAAGACTTTCATCTACATATTGCAAAGGGAAGCGAGGAGTTTTGAATTGTTGTTCCTCCGCAAGAGTTAACAACACATTTAAGAAATCTGGCTTCGCTTTTAATACCTCAATAAATTCCATAATGCCTCGGTTGGCAACATGTAGTTCCCCATTAAAAGCATAAGCACGAACATCAGCCTCATTTCCGTATTGTTCTACTTTGCGACTATCAGCTGAACCATAAAGCTCTGTCATATCATTCTTCTCAGCAGGAGCAAAAGTACCAATCCCAATACGGTCTTCCTCATCAATATGGATACGCTCAACAGGTACTTCATTTAAGTTACGGTTCCAATCAGTACGTAGCTTAAACTGGCAAACGGGACAAAGGCGTCCTTCAATTTTAATACCATGGTTTGTCCAAATATCACGACGTTTTGCATCAGGGATTAAATGCATAGGGTCTTCGTGAATAGGACAACCTTCAATTGCATACATAGACCCATCAGCTGTACGAGAATAGGTGGTTAACCCTTTTTTTAGTAAAGCAAGAATCATACTTTTCCCGCCTCCAGGAGGTCCAAGTAGTAAAAGTACGCGCTTCTTAATGTCTAGCCCCATACTAGCAGCTTTTAAGTACATCATAATATCCTCAATCTGTTGTTCAGCTCCGAAGATTTTCCCTTTAAAAAAATTATATTCAATTCTACCATTTGGTTTTTCTGTATAGCCGTGTGAGAGAATCATGTTATACAAACGTTGTACAGCCGTTTGCGTAATAACAGGGCGTTGAATAGCCATGTTAAAGTATTGTCGAAAAGTCCCTTTCCATTCGACGTTTCTGGTCTTACGTCCAATGTCACTTAAATAATCTTCAAATCCGAATGACATATCATCACCTCCAATAGAGGTATTATAAGCAAAAAAAGAAAATAGCAAGTTTTTCTAACATTTAGCTACAGGACCGTTTAAAACAGCAAATAAAACGCGACATGATAAAAATTTGAATAGACATAATTTCATAAAAAAATTAGTGGTGCAGTTTACCTACAAGAATTGAGATGAAACAGCTATTTTGTATAAATATCGGTAATTTAAGGAGAGAGGGGAAGTAATGAGTCGACATAGTGATACATAGACATTTACTAGAGATAGATAAGGACTAAATTCGCTTTCGATGTGGACGTAGAGAATTTCTATGCCTATAAAGTATAGAAAAAACCAACAGTGGGCATATTTGACATTGAAAGGAGTTTGATAATAAATGAACGCAGAAAAAAATTGTGATGTAACTCCTGATATATCCGTCATGAAGAAAATGGCATCAATATCAGGAAGCCCATTATCTCGAATTTTAGAACTAGTAGATAACTCAATTGATGCAAAAATAGAAAATTTGCCACTCGTAGTAGATGTGAATGTTGTCAAAAGAGGTAAGCAACAGTACATCGAAGTGAAGGATAACGGAAAAGGAATGACAGAATTAGTAGCAAGAACTTATTTCCGCTTAGGTGATAGTCAAAAGGGTGGGAAAGGGAAAATCGGCAAATTTGGATTAGGAAGTAAAGTGGCCATCTTGGGGATTGGAGATACATGTGAAATTGAAACAAAACCGTATCAAGAAAACTACAGTGTACACTTTAATTTTGACATTCGACGATTTAAAAAATGGAGTGTACCTTATCAAGTAATTGAAGGTACAGATGGTGAGCACGGTACAACTATTCGTATTAAAAACGTAACCATACGCATCGGGAACGTACAACGCTTTTGTGACAGACTGCAAGAGCAGTTTGCCAAAGTATATAAACACTTTATCCAACATGAAGATGTCACTATTAGAGTGAACGGTCAACCTGTACTTGCGCTCGAGACAGAGTTGTTACCAGGGTTTTATAAAACATTTGACTTTGAAGTAGACGGTAAACGTGTGTACGGCTGGTGTGGAGCAAAGAAAGATACAAGTGCTAACTGGAAATTTGGTTTTGACCTTGTGTCCAATGGTCGAATTATTAAACAAAATGATTTTCTTACGCGTGTAGCCCATCAATCTTTATCAAGACTTACAGGTGAAATTCATTTAGATGACTTTGAAACAGATGTACACAAGACAGATTTTATTCGTCACAACCCATCGTTTGAAAAAATGCAAGAACAATTATTAAATGATGAAATTGCGGATATGATTACAAACATTTCAAAGTTAACAAGTCGAGAAGTGTTCGAAAAATATCATCGTGATATGAAACAAGTTTCTACTAAATTAAATAAAGTGTTAAATAGCTATGAATTTTTAAATCAGCTGGATATCGAAGATGGAATCTTCAAGAAAATGAAACGAAAAAAACAAACAGCTAATGAAAGTAAAGAAAACAAACAAACTCAATCATTTGTTCCTGAACAACAAAAAGAAGAAACATATGAGGACTTGTTTGCAGACTTATTAAATACATCTGCTAAAGAAGAGTACATCGAAGTGGAAGTAGAAGAAGAAGTTCCAGTAGAAACAGAAAAACCCAGAAGAAAGAAAGTGCAATCAGGTCTTGTTGTAGAAGAACCAATTGGAGTGTCTGCTGGATACGAGCAGCCACCACGCCGCTGGAGTGCAGTTGAAAAGGGCGACGCAATGTACTTAAATGTAGAAGTGAACATTGACCATCCTTCTTATACAAGTCTAGATGAAGGGCGTATAGCGGTTCAAATGCAAAATGCAGTAATGGATTCAGTTGCTGAATTTATTTTAGAAGAAGAAAAGAAACAAAGTGTGTATGTAGAATCTGATGTTGAACGTTTAAACCAATTAAAAGACATGCTCATCCGCTGCAGTGTTAGTGTTTAAGGCGCAATTAATATTGCGTCTTTTTTTTGTTTATAAAATGAAAAGGAGAAAAATTATTTTGACAAATCTTAGGAAAATGATTATGATGGCGTGAACTCAACCCTAAAAGGAGGGATACTATGGATGAGAAGAAAGAGATAGAAGGAATTCGCAGACAAGTAAATCCTGCAGAATTAAAAAGAACCGAAGAAGAGGACTCCTCAGAAAAACCACCTATTAAATCTTCAAAGAAAGTATGGATAGTATTAGGCGTATTATTAGTGTTGATAATCGTCGTGGGCACTTTATTCGTAAAAGAGGATGTTAAACCAAATTCAAAAACAATAGAAGAACAAGAAGAAGCATTTAAAGCAAAAACTGGGTACGATTCTCGCTTGAGAGAAACGATTCAAAATGATAACTATGTAAATAATAAAGGTAAAATATATGAAGGATATAAATTTAACGACCAGTATTATTTAACGTTGAATCAATCTGGTGTATTTGAATATAATAAATCTTATCCTGGCGATATCTTGCTATGGGTAAAAGAAAAGAATGGAAAGGTAACAACAAAGCAGTTAAACGATGGGGACAAGTTATTAAGTGTTGTCGAAATGAATGGCTCTCCGTACTTAACACAAGACGGACATACATATATTGTATTTTATGAAAAAGAAGGAAATGAACAAGTAGGTTATGTAGCAGATGGCTATGTATATGAAATTAAGAAGGATGGAACCATTAAGAAACAATATGAAACGGCGGGACATTTTAATGCTTTGGCGAAAGACAAGGATGGAAACCTTGTTTTACTTGAAAAAGTCTTTACTGACTCACGTAATTCATTTCCCCTTGAGTTAAAACCATATAAAATTAAGCGATATGTGCTAAAAGATAATAAGTGGACGCTTACAGGCGAAGAAGTGGTAGACCCAGCTAAAGAAAATACTAAGAAATAATGGATGATTTCAAATAATTTGTAGTGATGAGCATGAAACCATAAAAAAAGAACAGGGATAGCCCTGTTCTTTTTTTATGGTTTCTATATATTATGTTGAGCTTTTGATAGAGCGTATAATAGTAGAAGAGGCTACCCACATACTACAAAACATTAAGAATCCTACAATATCTGATATAATGACGTTTGTGCCATGAAATATAGCTTTATAATGGTAAATTGGTGTATTATAAATAGCCATAATAAGAGATAAAATAGATAGGCCAAACAGCATATATTTTTTTGTTGCCAAAAAGCTAAAGAAAAGAAATGCTGAATACGTCCAAAATTGAGCTACATACCAAGCGTGCGATAATCTTAATTCTACCATAGAGTGATAGTGAAAAAGAGTAAGGACTAATAAGGTTACGAAAGCAGCTATAGGAGCATATTTTACAAAATACAATCTTGCAAAGTACTTCTTCATTAAATTTCCTATTTCAGGGTCCTTTGATAGAGATTGATTGGTAATAACAAATACAATAAAACCTAACAACAAACTGAGTATTAAAAATAATAACGAGTACATGACTTCTCCTTTGAAAATAAAAAGGTATTTTTTTGAAATATAGATTAAATTATACATGAAAATTGTTCCGAAAAACCATTCTAGAAAAAAGATGGGTACACCTTCTAGTTCTAGATAAACAAAACGAGCAAAATGAAAGAGAGGACAACTATGAATTTTTTTGTAACTCCTGATATACATGGGTGTATTTCCCCCCTAAATCAATTGCTGAAAAATTGGAGACCTGATAGAGAAACCTTTATTCAGCTGGGTGATATGGTTGATAGAGGGCCGAATAGTTTAGCAGTTATAAGGCAAATCATAAAAATAAAGACAGAATACAATGGCATTGCAATTAAAGGAAATCATGAAGAGATGTTTTTATACTTTTTAGATGAACCTGAAGTAGAAGCGGATTTCTATTTTAGTAAAGGCGGGCGTGAAACGGTAGATTCGTTTTTTTCGACTCCCGTTGCCTATCTTCGTACACCCACTTATATTGCTGATTATATTAAAGAAAATTATGCTGAAGAGATAGCTTTTTTACGATATTTACCTGATTACTACTCACATGAAAGTTGGGTTTTTGTTCATGCTGGGGTCAATTTAACATTAGGAAACTGGAAAAATTCAACTGAGAAAGATTTCAGGTGGAAAAATAATCTTTTTCTATATGAGAAAAATGAAAGTTCTTATAAATATGTATTCGGACATATCCCAACAGAAAACTTGCACGAGGACCGAAGAACAGACGTCTGGATTTCTTCTTGCCAAACGAAATTTGGGCTTGATGGAGGAGTTGTCTATGGAGGGCAGTTAAATGGAATGAGAATTACAGGGGATGAATATGAGTTTGTGTCAGTGGGGAAAGATGAGGTGTAAGTAAGATGTTATTACAAGTGGAAATTGAGCAACTAGCTATTATAGAACATAGTCTCATTACTTTTTCAGATGGATTTCATGTATTAACTGGTGAGACAGGAGCAGGAAAAAGTATTATTCTAGGGGCCATTGGTTTGTTAGCAGGAGAACGAGCAAATAAAGAAATGATACGAAAAGGGCAAGAAAAGGCTCTTGTAAGGGGAATTGTTTCAATTAACGATGAAAATAAATCTATTATTAACGAGCTTTTGGGGCTTGTGGACGATGATTATATTGTCATTGAACGTATTTTGTATCAAGACGAAAAAAGTATAGCAAAGATTAATGGTAAAATTGTACCGTTGCGACATATTAAAGAAATCATGGAAGTAACGTTAGAGCGGTGTAGTCAAAAATCTCATATTGATTTAATGAAAGAGAGTTATTATCGGGAAGTAATTGATGATATAGCTTCTCCTGCTTTTGGAGAACTCCTAACTACATATCAGCAAACGTATAAAGCATGGAAGTCTAAAAAGGATGAGCTACATATGTGGCTTACAAAAGATAGAGAACAAGAGCAAATGATGGATTTATATAATCATCAAATTCAAGAGATTGAAGATATGAATTTGAATAAGCAAGAAGAAGAATCTTTACGGGATGAAATTAAACGACTAAGCACACATGATGAATTGGTGAAAGCATGTGAAGCAGCTATTCATGAATTGCGTCAATTAAATTGGCATTCGGTGGAAGAAGCTGCGACGCTGATGACGGAAGTAGATAAAGAGTATAATGAGCTGCAGGAGCGAGTATATGGCCTCACAGAAGAAATACGAGATGTTCAACAAACCATTAGCCGCTATTCAGATAATCTTGAATACGACGAAGAGAGATTGAATCAGCTCGTATACCGAGAAGAAGATATAAAAAAAATAAAAAGAAAATACGGTAATACAATAGAAGATGTGCTAGACCATTTAGAAGAAATTAAAAAGCATGTACAAGCATATGACCAAAAAGAAGATACTATTCTTCAGCTTGAAAAAGAAGTAAAGCGATACGATGAGCAGCTAGTGAAATTGGAAAAGCAATTAACAAAAGAGCGGTTATCTGCATCAAAAAAACTTCAAAAGTTGATAACTAATGAACTACATGAATTAGCCATGCCTTATGCACAATTTGAATTGCGCGTTTATTCTTTAGGCAGGCGAAATGAATTTGGCAGCGACGATGTACAAGCATATTTTAACGCTAATAAAGGGGAAGAAATGCAGCCTATAAATAAAATAGCATCAGGTGGTGAAATGGCTCGTGTTTTGTTAGCTATGAAAGTAGTAATTAACGAGCAAACCCCTGGTAAAACGCTCATATTTGATGAAGTAGATGAAGGAATAGGAGGAGACGTAGGACGCATTATAGGAGAGAAAATGGGGCGGTTAGGTGAACATACACAAGTAATTGTTATATCCCATTTGCCTCAAGTGGCAGCCAAAGCAAGTCACCATTACTTCATTGAAAAACATGTACAAAATGAACGTACGTACAGTACTGTACAAAAATTAACAGATATGGAACGTGTAGATGAGATTGCGCGTATGCTTTATGGAACTGCGGCATCAGATGTTACACAAAAACAAGCTAAAAAAATGCTTGAGAAATAAAAGAGGTAGTAAGCATGGTCATTATGCTTACTACCTCTTTTATATTATTCGATTAGAATTTTAAAGTTATCGTTCCCGTTTGTGCATTGGAAAACATGCAAAACACCTAAGTTTTTCCAATGGAAACTAAGTTCATCATAAGAATCCACTTGAATCCATGGTTTCATAGTTTCTTTGCAGCAATCACAGGATGGAAAGACTGGCTTATTTAAGAAGTTGGGGTAGCCCCCATAGAAAGAAAATGTGTCAAAGTTAAGAGAGTCTAAAAAGTCTTCTTTGCTCTCTTCGTAAATAATATCGAATTCTTCTTTATCTTGTTCAAAGAAGTAGTTAGCTACTTCTGGATGAAGAATCGTTAAGGCTTCCCAATTAGGAAGTGACCAGTAAAATTCAAATTCAAAATGGGAATATGTCACTTTGGATGTTTCTGCTAGGGGGTTGGCTTTTTCAAGACTCGGATTTTTATATTTAAGAACACTAAAACCTTTGTTTCCTTCTATTTTATTGCAGTGAAAACAGTAATAGAAGACATACAGTACGCATTCTTTGTCAGAAGAGGGAACGTTTAATTGGAAAACGAATGGCATCTTTTGTTTACAGCAATGGCATAAAGGAGGATGCTCATGTTTTTCGATATAGGGCTTGCCACCGATATGAGATAAAACTGTTACCTCTGGTTTTTTATCTAATGGCATTAAATCAAATGTCAGTTTTGGTTTTTTAATTTTTTCTAATAAGTCATATGCATATGCATCCATTAAAAAACACCGCCTTTTCTAACTAAAATTAGACGAGAAATGAGTGGTAGAAAGATTGAAGAAATATCGTGTGGGGATAATATAGATTTTATTAAAACCCAGTGCCTTGTATTTTTTTGCTCTCGGTTGTCGCTAAATTGTCAACAAGGTCGTTGTATTCGTCATAGTCAGGGGAGTTGGGAGGTTGATGTGCTTTGACTTTCTTAAAGGAAATCTTCCAATGAGAGTCATAAATTAAACTATAAAGTTCTTGGATAAGCAATAAGTTCTCGATTGGTTTATCTTTCGGTCGTCTCCAACCGTTTTTCTTCCAATTATGACACCAAGTTTGTAGGGAGTTTAAACAATACGCGCTATCGGTACAAACAGTAACAGACGTATTTTCATTACCATTTTGGCGAAGATAGGATAAACCTTTTAAAATTGCGAATAATTCCATTCGGTTATTCGTCGTATCAGGGTCACCTTTTGCGTCCTGATGGAGGACGACATTGTCATGAACAACAGCAAATGCCCATCCTCCTGGTCCAGGATTATACGAGCAAGCGCCATCTGTATATAACCAAATCATAAATTAAAACCCCTTGCAAATAGGTATTTTTATGAAACCTTTAAATATAAAATTCAAAAGGAGGGAGATTCGAATTGTTTATCGATGCACAAGATGAAAAGTGGAGTATACATAAAATCAAAAATGTTTCGCATGTTAAGCCTCTATCCGTTTGTTTTATGGATGAAAACGGAAACTCCTTTTTGAGAAGAGTAAAAGAGTGCATAGGCAAATCCGTCTATGTAGCACTTGCTATTCCGTTTGAGTGCTTTGTGGAACGTGAAGATAAAGAACATGATAAACGCAAAGGATTTCTAATGGTAAATGATTATATGGGGATGATGTATGGGTATGGGTTGCTTGATAAGTTGAATCAAGATTTTATTCCCTTACTAACCAAAAGGGATTTGCGGCTGTTACGAAAGAAAGGAATTCTTTGTTTTTTAGATTATGGTTCAATTTATATGGAACTTGAGCGGAACATTTGGTTGGACAAAGGATTAATGGGGAGAGGAGCAAGTGCTTCCTTCTTGCATAAATTTTGCAAAAACCCTAGGAGGTTTTTATATGATTTTCATCATCGGAGACCAAATTATGCGAGTATAGAAGAAGAGACTATAGGAAAAACTGTATCAGACATATATAAAAAGATATGGACAACTAAATGTGTAGAAGTTATTGAAAGGTTAAAAGAAGAGAAAATAGAGCACCAATTGGAAGTACCCAAGGAGCCATACTATTTACGGATGGCGTGTGAAGTGCGCATGAGTGAAAAAGAAAGTCGCAAAGCGTATGAGTTATTGCGTCGTCATGTCTATATAAAAAAAGCAATGGTTGAAGAAGGGCAACACGAATGTTGGGTTTTAGAGCGAGTTCCTGTTATGGTGAGAGATGAACAAGTGTGTTTGGAACCGTGGCAGTGTGAGTGGTTGCAAATTCCTTATATAAAAATAATAAAAACCCCTTGAGGAATCTCGAGGGGTTAAGCCAATATATGCAGTTATTAAAGTCTTTGTAGACTTAGCGAGTGAAACCTTGACCGAAGCTTTGTTCAGCCATTTGAACTAAACGTTTTGTGATTTCTCCACCAACTGAACCATTAGCACGAGATGTTGCATCTGGTCCAAGGGTAACACCAAATTCAGAAGCAATTTCAAATTTCATTTGCTCGATTGCAGCTGCAGAACCTTGAGCTACTAATTGGTTGTTATTTCTTGACATAATTGACCACTCCTTAAGATTAGTTAGTGCAACTCGTTGGTTGCAATAATAGTATGAGTAGAGTAGCGATATTTTATTCTGGTACTTATTGGTAATTTATAGTTTGTAAAGTGATTTTATTTCTAAAGCAACCTCATTTAGATTATTGGGCACTTGTGAAAGTCGATATCCAAGTAATAAAGCAGATGTCGGTTTGCGCTCAAAAATCTTTACGATAATTTCATTTTGTATGTGATAGAAACATAAATTAAAACTTTTATATGTAGCATTAAGATGATGAATAATATAATGCGTAGTATGTTGAATAGCTTGCGCAAAAGTGGCAAGCTTTTTCATATCTGACATACGAATTGTAAATTCATAACGCTCAGAGAATGGCTGGCTTGAAAGCGACCAACTAAATTCTTTTTCTCGGTAAATAGTAATAGAATGAGTGTCATCAAACGAGAGATTTTGTTCAGGAGAGTGGTCGTATAATCCAATCAACTGCATATGCGGATGATAAATGCTTCCGCCCGATAAAGGGCCATGATTCTTGAAAAATAGGACACTTTCGTACTTTCCGCTATTTTTCATATCTAACCATTTTGTCATTCCATAACGAAGTACATCGACTAAAACTGGTAAAGAATAATTGGTTAAATCATGCTCACAAGTTGGTTGTTCTACGAAAACAAATGCATCTGCTTTTTCAAGCACTGGATATTTATTTTTTATTAATAGTTTGGTTTCATCGTAATCTACAACTTCATTAGTATGCATTAAGTTATCTCTGTCACAAAAAGGACAAGTTGCCTCTGGGTTGTCGATTGTAATTGGTTTTTGGTGAAAGGTCTGACTTGAATACGAAATATACTCGTGTTTCATATTAAACACCTCCTAAAAAAGTAACGTTCTGGTCTAGCTAAAAAGTAACTAGACAAAGAAATGTATCTAATAAAGAGAAGAGATACTTGAGGTGATACCATGGATTTAAAGCCTGAAGAGATGGTTGTCTATTTGCAAGATATCGATGAGTTTTCGGAGAAGTTCCCGATGATGGGCATGAAAGACCTCAATTTCTTAGAACTAGCAAAACACTTAAAACGTCCGCCACTACCATTTATGGCAACAGCAGTATTTATAGATGCCATATATGAAGCTAATAAACAATCTGAAAAAGGATACTATATCGACTTGAGCGAAGTGAAAAAGATAAAAGTGGTAAGACGTAAGCAAGACTGGACCTTTCATATCATGACAAAACAAAACAAGACATTAAAATTAAAGCACACATTTGGATAAGTGGTGAAAAAAAGACGAGCATACGCATCGTCTTTTTTACATTATGTCCATATAAACCATGGCTTCGGTAATATCTTTTTCTACAATAGTAGATAAGTCTTCACTGTTTTCCTCCATGATACGATTGCTCTGGGAGATTTGCAGTTTGTCCATAAAATTACGAACCCAGCGTCCATTTCCTTCAATGACCCCGTCATTTTCATCTGCAAGTTTATGTAACTTAGATGCTAAAAATGCGTGAGTCTCTTCGGAGGTAACAAGTTTATGTTTTTCTAATGATAAGTCCATAATTTGCATCATTTCACTTACATCGTAATTTGGAAAAGCAAATTGATAGGCGACACGTGATTTAAAACCAGCATTTTTTTCTAACAAACCTTCCATGTCATTTTCATATCCTGCGAGAATAACAATTAAGTCATCCCGATTTTCTTCCATTTCTTTAATAAGAGTGTCAATAGCTTCTTGTCCAAATGAATCTTTATCGCCGCCGTCTAATGCGTAAGCTTCGTCAATAAAAAGAATACCACCTAGTGATTCTTGAATCACTTTCTTCACTTTTAATGCTGTTTCGCCAACATGTGCTCCTACTAAATCGGCACGAGATACTTCTTTTAAATGTCCATTTGAAAGAATGCCCTCGCCTTTTAAAAACTGAGCCATAATTTTAGCAACAGTGGTTTTCCCTGTTCCTGGTGGACCAGCAAAAATCATGTGCATAGTTGGTTGAGAAGAAGATAGACCTTTTTCAAATTTACGTTTTGAAATGGCAAAAAAGTTCATGATTCGTTTAACTTCTGCTTTTAACTCTTCTAATCCAATTAATTGTTGTAATTCGTTAAGTGCGGCTTCTTTAACGTTAAGTAACCCTTCTTGTTCGTGTTTATCTTTAGTGCCAACTGCTTTCAAAATATCTTGAGAAATAAGAAGTTGCACGTTTTCAGGTTCTTCTGTTGTAAAGCGAATAACGTGTTGCTGCATTACTTTCTGAACAAAGTTTAAAACCCAGCGACCGTTCCCTTGAATGGCTCCGTTTTTACTTGATTGGACCATTACTTTTTTAATGTCATCCAATACTTCGGAACAGTTATAGCCTTTTTCTTCAAGCATTTTTTGAGCAATTAATGCAAGTTGTGTAGGAGTGTAATCTTTAAAACTGAAACGAGTGGGAATACGGGAAGCAAGAGAAGGGTATTGTTGAAGAAGTTGATTCATTTCTGATTCAACACCAGCAAGGATAACCACCAAATTTTCACGGTGTTTTTCCATTTCTTTTGATAACGTGGCGATGGCTTCTTTCCCAAAGTCTTTTCCATTGTCAGATAACAAAGCATTTGCCTCATGAACGAACAGGACACCACCAAGTGCTTCTTTTACTTTTTTAATAACCTTAGGAGAAGTAGAACCAACATGCTCGCCAACTAACCCGCTTCGGTCTGTCTCAATGTATTTACGTTCTTTGATATGACCAGCAGCAAATAGAATGTCGGTTGCAATTTTGGCTACTTCTCGTTTTCCTGTTCCATCTGCACCTGAAAAGACCATATGAAGAGTAGGACGTTCAATTTGGATTTTCCCTTTAGCAGCTTCGTAAAGTTTTTTTTGCCCTTCGAAACTTTTGAGTAGGTCATGAATGGAAGTTTTGATTTGAGGGAGGCCAATAAGTCCATCAAGTTTGGCGACAGCTTCTTCTAATGAAAGGTGTTCGTTTTTGGGGTGTTCTGGAGTTGATGGGGTTTCGGCTTGATTTTCAGTTTCTTTATATTGGTATTGGGAAAGGGTATCATAGCTTTCTTGTTGAGAAAATTCATCTTTCCATTCTTCAGAGGCTAAGCGTTTTTCTAGGTCTTCACGAAGTTGAGCGAAGTCTTCTAGTTGAAAGATATCATCGTAGGCTGTTTTTTCGGGGAAAAAGGATGATGGCTGTTCTTTCGCGAGGCAGTTATGACAAAGAATCATTTCTTTTCCGTTGCGTTGTATCATATTGGCTCGTTTGATTTTTTGAATATCAGAGCCGCAGTTATCACAAATCCATTGATAGAAGCTCATACTAAATTCTCCTTTTCTTAAAAATCTTTCTCGTAGAAGTAGAGATGTGTATACATCAAGAAAAAGATAGTCATTGTATAAGTTATGATACCTTCTGCCTAGGGGCAGATTCAATGAAACAAAAGAAAAACCGTGCGTTAAAACTGATTAGTCACGGTTATTTTTTAAACGCTGATGGAAATCGATAAACGCATCGTATCCTTCAGATTTTAAACGCCAATTTTTAGCAGCTACTTCGATGAGGCTAGCGATATCTCGTCCAGGTCGGATGGGTAAAACAATCGTTGGTACTTCAATACCAAGGTAAGAAACATAACTTTCTTCCGCACCCATTGCGTCGTAATATGTACCGTTTTCCCATGGAACTAATTCAACATCCAAGTTAATTTTAGTTTCACTTTGAGAAGAACCCGACCCGTATAAACGTAAAATATTTACAAGTCCGATGCCGCGAAGTGATAAAAATTCTTTATTAGTATTGTTATGAGAACCGATTAAAGCCACGGGACCAATCTTTTTTAAAATAACCAAGTCATCCGAAATTAAGCGATGTCCTCGCTCGATTAATGAGAGGGCTAATTCACTTTTACCAATCCCACTTTTGCCACGAATTAAAATACCAACACCATACACATTAACACATACGCCATGTACACCTATTTCCTGTGCTAAAGCTTTTTCTAAATAGTTATTTACTTCGGATATTAAGTTTGTGCTTTTATCGTTCGTACGTAATAGGGGAACGTTATATTCGTTGCAGGCTTCAATCATAAAAGGTTCAATAGGTAGACTACGTGTTACGATGATACAAGGAGGACATAATGAGACATATTCGCGAATTCGTTTAACTTGGGTCTCAATAGGAGATAGACGCAAGTAACTTAGCTCCTGACGGCCTAATACTTGAATTCGTTCTTTTGGGAAGTGGTCATAGAAGCCTGTTACCTCTAAGCCAGGACGATGAATATCTTCGGATGTGATGACGTTATTTAAACCCTCTTCACCAGCAAGTAATTCTAAATGAAAATCATTCTTCAGAACAGAAATAGAAATCTCCTTCATATTATCACCTCCAAACGACTACTATACGAAAGTCACGTGATTTGTCATTAGAAATGGGTAAAAAAATTTGAAATTGTGTATATCGTGTAATCAAAGTAATTGACGTAGTGAAAAAACTGGCTATATAGGAAAAAGTCAGCGTTAATATTAACAATGTATGCGTTTTCTAGAATAAAAGGAAAGAAATAGAGAGAGAAAATGTAATATACAATATATGGGATTGTGAAAGCAGGTAATAGAGTAATAATGGAATGTTATGTACCGAAGGAGGAGATAGGTATGGCAGGGAAAATCAAAAAAGAGATTGAATTTATATTGTTAACAAATGCAAAAGGCGATAAGACACTTGAGTCAATTACCCGAACTAAATTGATATTAAGAGGAATTAATCCAAGTAAATTCACTGACGTCTCAGATGATGATGAGCAAGTTTTACGAAAGTTACAGGAATTAAAACGAGAATTGAAATTATAAGAGAAGGGAAGTGGAAGAATGAGTGTGAAAATCGTATTTTCTAACAAAAGTGAAGAATTGGCAATGGTACAGGATATAAACGAACAGTTAAAAGGATATAATTCGAAGTTAATTGTGTACTTTGCTTCTTGCTTCTTAGATTTGAAAAAAGTGGCACATTTAATGGAAAATCAATTCCCGAAAAGCGAAGTGGTAGGCTGTTCATCAGGAGATGAAATGATTACAGGAAAACAATTTACCAACTCGTTAGTAGCCATGGCTTTTGATGAAACCTTATTGGAAGATGTTAAGGTCGAGTTTGTAAAAGAATTAAAAACAAACGTAGAAAATGGTGTAGAAAAGGCCTTTCAGGGGTTTGAAACACATTACGGAACACCTGCTAATGAATTGTCCTATAAGGAATATGTAGGTTTGGTATTAGTAGACGGTAACACGTATGTAGAGGAAACATTCGTTGAAAAGATTAGTGGAATAACGAATGTACTGTTTGTTGGAGGTTCCGCTTCTGATGATTGGAAGTTCGGGCCCACGCGTGTGTGTGCAGAAGGAGAAGCGTTAGAAAATGCAGCGGTCATGGTACTCATGAAGCCAAAAGTTGGTTTTGATGTATTAAAAACCCAAAGTTTAAAATCTCTTAATAAAAAAATGGTGGCGACTAAAGTAGATTTAGCCCAACGTGCTGTATTAGAGTTCGATGGTCGGCCTGCAGTGGAAGTGTATGCAGAACATATTGGAGTTCCGTTAGAAGAAGTAGACAATCAATACTCTAAGCATCCACTTGGAGTTGTAGCAGGGGATGAAATATTTGTACGTAGTCCATATCAAGTGATGGAAAACGGTGGTATGAAGTTAGCAAGTTCTATACTAGAAGGTATGGAAGTGGAATTACTGGAAGCGACGAATATTGTAGAAGAAACAAAAGAAATTATTAAACATGTGGAGAATCCATTAGCCCTTATTCAATTTAACTGTGCTTTACGTGCAATGGAGTTGGCGCAAACAGGGCAGATGAATGAATATGTGGATTTATTCTCGCACATTCCAAATATCGGATTTACTTGTTACGGTGAGTTTTATTTAGGGCATATGAATCAAACATCCACCATGCTTATTTTTAAACAATCGTAATTTAAATCTAAATCTCTGTAGAGCGAGGTGATTCCTTGAAACGCCATTGGTCTTCCGTTGTTCTTTTAGTTGAAGTGGTATTATTATTTTTAACAAATGCACATAAAACATGGTTCTACTTAAATATTGGGTTGCTCATTATAACGCTAGGCTTGTTTATAGTGTATCGAGAAAAACAATTGATAGACAATAACGCTACAAATAAAGAACTCTCCTCTAAAACCCTTCTAACAACCGTCAAACGAAAGCAATTACCTTTCTCATATAATTCCAAAGATACGAAAGATGAACTTGAAAGAAGAGAAGAATTGCGGACTATTTTTCGTACTTATGTTCAAAATCTTCACCAAGTAAATGAAAATACACTAAATCAAATTGACAAAACTGTATTATCGGTACAAGAGATTGCAATTGGCGTTATGAGTATCGTCGAGGCTATGAATGTAGCAGAGGCTAGTTCTCATGAACTGAAATCGGAATCCATAAAGGGTGATGCCTCCATTGAAAGGGTAGTCAGCCAAATAAAAAAAATACAATACACTGCTAATGACTCCATGGAGGTTATTAATGAATTGAGTGCTCATACGAATAAAATTAATGAAATAATTGGAGTTATTTCGGGTATTACCAAACAAATTAACTTGTTATCCCTTAATGCCAGTATAGAAGCGGCAAGGGCTGGCGAGCATGGTAAAGGATTTGGTGTGGTTGCAGATGAAGTCAAAAAATTAGCAGCTGAATCAGAAGGAGCGACACAAATCATTGCTCAAATCGTAGCGGAAATTCAAGAAGGGGCAGCGCAATCGCAATACTCTATTTCAGAAGTTGTTGGTGAAGTTGAAAACGGGGTAGAAACGATTGAAGAAATGGGAGAAGTGTTTGAGCTGATTACACAAAGTAGTGCAGAAGTTCAAAAACAAATTGTAGAAGTTGCAGGTGCATCTGGTCAAATGTCTCAAAACTCCATGGATGTCCTGCAGTTTATTGAAAACGTATCAACATCATCTAAAGAATCAAAAGCATTTGTAAATGATATGATGAAAATGCTAAATAATAGTTAAGACTTAGAAACGAGGGTGTTCAAAAAAGAACATCCTTTTTTTGATGAAATTACTTGCCATTATGGATATAAACGCTACCGTGATAAAGGGGTAGATTTTAGTGCCAGTAAAAACGTGAAAAAATATTATAAACAAGTAACAAAGGAAAAAAGTATACGCCGAAAACAATAAAATACACAATGAAACCTAGAGAAAAGCTAAAAATAAAACGTGAGTATCTATAAATAAAAAAAGCGAGCGAAACGGTCATTTTTCGTGCTACCTATAAGCCTGTTGGCACAGTTGAGGTAGATTACGAATTCGAGCACGATTAATATTTAGTATCTTCTTAATTCAATGAAGGTACTCGAAAGGGAGGGGATAAAATGAAGTTTAGTGGATTTGTTGAAGCGGACTTTAATGTCTTCTTAGTGGAGGGATTAGAAGGGAGGATGTCTGTATTAAAAAATCAATTACGACCTAAGCTATATGATTTAGGAGATGATTTGCGAGATGAGCTAAGTGCTATTGTAGGTGAAGAATTGTTTCCTCACGTAGCTAAACATGCAAGAAGAAAAAAGAACCCTCCGAACGATACATGGGTTGCGTTTGGAGGGAAACGAGGGTATAAAATGATGCCACACTTCCAAATAGCGGTATGGAATACCCATGTACTTATCCAATGGGGTATTATTTATGAGGCAACAAATAAAGCGGTATTTGCTGATAATCTACTAACTAATCTGAAAGAAATAAAACAAAATATTCCTTCAACCTATCAATGGTCTAAAGACCATATGAAACCAGAAGGGACTATACAAGGAGATATGAATGACAGTGACTTTGAAGACTTTGCAAGGCGTCTAAAGCATAACAAAAATGGAGAAATAATGGTCGGGTTAAATATTCCGAGGGAAGATGCAATTAAAATGACTCCTAGGGAATTTTATTTTACTGTTGTTGAAACGTGGGGAAAGCTTAATAGGTTGCATAGTTTAGCCAAATAAAAAAGAGGAAATCCTCTTTTTTATTTGGTGCGTATAATGAAATGTATAATATTTTTAATTTTTTCCTTGAAACAAAACAGCCAATCCTTTTTCATAAGACATTAAGTTGTGGATAACGGTTTCTACTCGAATTTGTGTTTACATGACCAGGTTAAGATACTATTGGTTTAAATTCATCATGCGCTGGAATTAATCTACTAAAATCATAATTAGGTGGGCATCTGAATAAAAACATTTCAAGTGCTTCTACTTCCTGAGGTGTAAAGAAACCAACAAATAATTTTGAATGAAATCCCATTTCTAATAGCTTACTAATCTGCAAATTTTCCTTAGTAGTTGGATAGTAAGTAGGTTTTAAACTACCTATATTCTCCCATTTTTCTAAGCGTTCAGGTGTATCAGATAAGGCTCTATACTTAATTGACATTGCTAAAAGGTCTGAAATAAAGGACGCTTTTTCTCTGTTTTCAAAATCATTAGTCCACAACTTGTCAATTGCATTCTGAACCTTCTTAGGAATTTTGATAGCTCTTCCTTCTTGTTCATTGACTATATACCACTTAAGTTCTTCTTTTGGGATGCTTTCTAATTTTTTTCTTTGTAATTTTGTAGGTTCTGTCATGAACATTCCCCTTCATAATTTTTCGTTATCGAACTTTTTGTCTGCGCATCCACTGAGTAGCAACCCACTTTTCTCCTTTAATAACAGGAGCTCCACCGTGAAGGGTGAGGTCATTAAGTTCGGTATTTTTATAAAAATATTCAAAGTACACGGCCATTCCTTTTTTAGGAGATACAGAAAATCCTAACTTTGGGAAATAAGTTTCTCCGCCTTCTTCAACATCATTTAAATACATAATTAATGTGCTAATGCGGTTATTTTTAGATGCTTTGCTGGTAGAAGAAAAATAATCATGATGTGCTTTATATTCTTGGTCGGGTAAATAATTTAAAATTTGTAGTCCTTCAGCATATTCAATGGATGGACCCATTATATTAGATACTCTCTTTTCAAGACAATGAACAAGGTCATTTTCGCTTTCTTCAAAAAACATGCCACTACTCGTTCTAATGTTATTTACTTCGCGTGTTGCGCCAATTTTTGAGCGTTGCATTTTATCCTTAGATAGTTGTATCAGCTCATCGCATTCTTCGTCACTTAACACGTTATCTAAAACTAGGACTAGAGGCTCTTTCAATCGGGTGACAATATCAATCTCTCTATCTGCTAGTTTAATTTTGCTTCCAGAATGGTCAAAAATCGTTTGTTCTTTAGTCGTTAAAGATGAATTATCTAGCGTCATCTATCATCGGCTCCTCAAAAGATTTATTTTTCCGAATCTTCATATTATTACATGTAAACGATTACTTGAAATGATTATATCATGCATGATAAGCAAGTTCTGCTAATAAGACTTATAATTGCTAAAATATTTAAGTTGAAAAATAGACGAAAATAAATAAACCAGCCTTAGCAGAATCTGTGCTAAAGACTGGTTTAAAAGGGATTAGTCTAACCAATTCCCTGTTAATCTGTCTAGTCGCTCTTTAAGTTGTTCCTTGTGGACGTAGTCTAAATCGATTTCAACGTTTTCATATGCTTTTAGATAACGACTTAAGAACTTTTGTACAGTACTAAAAGCATCTTCAAGAGTTTTATGATATTCCTCGACCATGTTGTATTCATTTAAAACTAATGAAAGAAGAGTTCGGTAGTGGTTAGATTGGTCATTTCGAATTAACGCTTTATCTAGCCACTCTGATATTTTGTCTATAAGTACATCATCTAATGCGTGTATGACGTACATGGAGTCACTTAAATTTGATTTAGTACGGTTACCTTGCTTGGTTGTCGCTAGTTTTCGTTCAGTACGAATTCTACCTTCTTCTTGAGCCACGGATAAAAACAATTTAAAAAACCGCTTGTAATGGATAATATCGAGGAAATATTCCGTATACATATCATCTTTAGTACGACCGTTAATTTCCATATGATAATCCTGCTCAGAATTAAACCCTTCATCAAGCCAATAAGGCTCTCGATTATATACATAATCGGCAGATTCTCCCCAGTATAAGTTTTCTCTGACCAGTAATAATGATTCCAAAAATGTTATAGCACCTGGAGACCAATAAGGTGCATGCATGCTGCTTTCGCGCAATGCATTTTCGTGAAATTTATCCCCGTTTTCTATAAATTCTTTTAAGCTACAAAGAACATCAAAAGAATCGTCTGTGCACGAGCGGCATAGTAATTTTAAATCTGTTATGGTGTTTCCTCTTTTTGTAGTATCGATACTAATGACTTGTGTGTTTAATGTAGTATTTGTCCCTTTTTGGAATAAAAAAAAGATGTCACCTTCTAAATTAGATAAATCTGCTTGGCACGAATGACAAGATAAGTTCATTGAAGAACCTCCCTTAAAATACATAATCAGCGAACTAAAAAGAAGCGTCTGTACGCTTCTTAAAAAGTGAAACGATATCCAGTTAGAAATATTTTTACTAATATAATTCTGTAATTTATCTTCACGGTAAAAAAAGCATATCTTTTTTTAACTAGAAAGGCAAATGAAAACAGCAAGTTATTGTAGAGAATGAAGAGAGTTATCCAAAAAAGAGTTGGTAAAAGAATTAAGAAGGTTTGAAGCGAATTGAAAAGCATCTATTTCGGTTAGGCGTTTTTCATAAGGAAGTTTTTTGTCGTGTTCAAATTGAAATTGAAGAGAAGGAATAGATTCTTGCATAACGTGGCGTAGTTCATGAAAAATAGTTTCAACCAAGGAGAGGTAATCATCAAACTGAAAAATAAAAATTATGCCTACTTCCCGCCAATATAAGCCAGCGGCGAATTGCAAATATTCACCTTCCTCTTCACCTAATTCAGAAACAATTTTATTGGCTTCACAAGTGTCACAAAATATAATTGGGACATCTAGATAGGTTTCTAAGCAGGAAAAAACTTGTTGGTGTAAGAGGGGTAATTTCCAGGTGAATTCATCATCTAAAACAAACCAATTTTTATGTGACTGAAAAATAGTGCGTTTTTTTATGATATCTTTCAACATATCATCTACTCCTTTTGCAAGTGGTTAATTGTATAGGTATTATATCTTTTTTATGTAAGCGCTTAAATCCTTAATTCTTACAAATTGTATTTTTTCATTTAAAGGGATGAATCCCTTTTCGAGAGGAAATAAAACATAAAAAAACCCTATCAATTTATCATATTGATAGGGTTTTTGCTGCTAAGATATCTTTTTTAAAAGCAATTTAAACGTGTCGTCTAACACCTTATCAGCTATTTTTTCTACAATCTCTTTTGGTTTATCCCCTTCTGACTCAAGTGTGAGTATGTTAATTTCTTTTAAAATTTTGATTAACATACCAGATTCTACGCGGAAATAGTAATCAGGTGGTAATAGGTGCTTAAATTTATTGTTTACATAACTAGTAATGTAATTAAAAGTACCGCCAGCTCCGCCTTGATAAATTGTTTCTTTTTCTTCCATTATTAATCCATAGTTTTTTTTGAGTTCTAACGACATCGATGAATTCATTTTCTCATCTCCTATCTATTAGTGTGGACTATCTACTAATAAGGTAATCTCAAAAGGGAAAAAGTGAGAAAAAAAGAGAGGTTTTCTTATGGACAAAAAAAGTGAGAGAAAATGAGCCAATAGAAGAAAAAACTAGAAGTAAATATAGAAAAAAGATATAATGAAATACAAGCTTTTAAAGGGGGAAACGATATGAAACGAATACTCATTTTATTTACGCCAGACCAAACAAATGATGCAGAACATGCAAAAGGTGTGTTACAAGAAGAACTAGATACCTATTGGATAGATAGTAAATCACAAGGTAAAGAATCCCTTAAAACCTCTCAAACTCGTTTTATTTTTCGTGATATAACTCAACCAGTGCCTCAAAGTGATTATAGACATCTATATAAGATATATGCTTCTAAAGAGTTAATGGATGATGAACGAGTTACTAGATATGATACAGAGTGCAAAATAGAGTGGATAGCAAGGCCAACGAGCGCTATTATTGATTATGTAATGGATGTAGAAACAGAGCGTCCACAGGAAAAAGTAAGAGTATATAAAATAGTAGAGAATAAGATAAAAGAAAAGATGGTAGAAATATATAAGTCTAAAAGAAGCGGGTATTATCCATCAAGAGAGATAGCTGAGTTAATATTAAATGGAGAGATAGAAGCCGCTAAAGAACTACTGTATCCTCAACCTAAAATAGAAGTGAAAAAAGAAGAGGTACTCTCTTCTGAACAAGCAATAGACCCATCTACTGTAGAAGAGTCTGTTAAACAACTAGAATTAGTTATGAGTTAACTAAAAAAACGCAGAAAAAGACACTTTTTTTCTGCGTTTTTTATTTTGTCGCTATAATTGCAAATAAACAGCAAGCCCTACAACAAGGAGGAATTGGCATGTTACCAATGACAAATGCTGAAAGGTTAAATCTTGAGAGAGAGCACCCACATAACTTATGGTTGAGACGCTTTGAAATCTTTGAGGAATACGGCATTCATGTTGAGGAACTAGATGGAGTAGATATTAATGAAGGGCTTAGCCTAAAACCAATAGAAGATATGTTTAATCTTATTATTTGGTGTTATTCTTCTCCTTTAAGAGCCATTCTTACATCGGTTACGGTATTCACTGCTGCTATTCATTTTGGATGGGTTGTTATACCTCCGCTTGTTTTCATAATTGGAAAATGGGTTGGAGCTGGTATGGTCGTCGCTTCTGGAGCGATTGCTGCAAAGGAAATGGTGATAAAAATTAATGGTAAACCAATTGAATAATAAAAAAAGAGACTGTTCTCAGTCTCTTTTTAAGTGGGGATATAAAAAGGTGAGCCACAGATGACGGACGGAAAGGGAGAAAGTAACAAATAGTATAAGGTGCATAAAAAAAGAGGTAGTTGCATTATAAAGAAATAATATGCCTTCGCTGATAAAAAACAGGATGCTTCCACAATAAAAGACGTCTTTTTTCAATGTAATTCCTCCTCATAAGTACTTTTAACAAATGTATGAGAGAAAAGATAAAACATGCAAAAAAAAAGACTGATAAAAATCAGTCTTTTGCCTCAAGATTATTTGTTTGTTGGAGATGAGCGCGTTGTTTATTGTTTGCCGCTTCGTATTCCATCATTTTAAGAGTGCGGATAATATTTTTGAATGAAGAAGTTACATGTTCTTCAACAGTAGATGGGTCAGAAGCTTGTGTATAAAGGGAAAGAAGAGAGGAACATTCTTTCGGAAGGGCACGAAGGACTCTGTCTCGATTGTGGTCGGATAACCATTTTCCCTCTCGTTTAAGAGATAAAAGTAACTCTTGAACGTTTTGTTCGAGTTCGTTTATGGTGACATTGCGAAGAGAACGCGACGCAAGTTTTTTTTGTGTATAAGAGCCTGAGAGACCTTCTTTAAAATAACGTTGCAACAAGTCATAAGAATGTTCAACGATTCGGAAGTTGGTTGACTGTTCGTTTGCAAAGGAAAAATTAAACGTGTAGTTTTCGTACTTCCCTGTAAATAGTGTTTCATTTTGAAAAGAAAGCTCAGCATGTTTTGTGAAATTCGCGTCTTCAATTTCTAGACGGAAGTCATCAAGTGCCTTCGTTTCCCAAAAATGGGGTGATGAAAGAGCTTGACGAAGAAGAATTTCTTTTTCTTGAAACCATTCATCTGTGCGGCGTTTTTCTACTGCTTCGGGAGCAGTTTCTTTCATATGACGCACGTTGTAAATGTTGATAAGGTGAGAAAATAAGTTTTTCAGTTTTAACTGATTTAGTGTTTCATCAATTGAATTGTCTAGTAAGTTTTGTACGGCGTATAATGCTTCTTCAGGAATGAAGTTAATACTTAATAGTTTAGTGCGACGCTCATATAATGTTAAGTTCCATGAAGGAGCATCTTTAGTGGTTTGGTCTGTAAATACAAAATGAGTATGTGTTTTTGTAGGAAATGGAAAAAAAACGATAGATTCTTTTTTATAACTTGGTAATGGTGAAATGGATGCTTGGGAAGAGGTAGATAACCAATTTTCATTTTGTGTATCAAATAATTGGTCTACAAGTTGTTGAGAAGTCGAAAGAGTATGGCGCTTCATTTGTTTGCGTACTTTTTTTGCTTTTTTTCGCTTTCGGGATGTGGGAATAGCGGTAAATAGAATGCTTAACAACAACACTAACACAACCGCTGATACCCCAAGAAAAAGATAAAGATGAGAAGTCATAAAGTCAATGACTGCATTGTTCAAGGTGAAAACCTCCTATGAGTAAGGTAATGGTATATATTGAAACAGGCGCTAATGGTTTACGCTTGTTTGTAACAAAATAAGTACTACTACTTTTAAAAAAGGTTAAAAACTTCCTTTTAGTTTGCAAAAAGAAGAAGGAAATTTGGCTTAAAGTAAGTAAAGTTCATCTTCTGTAATAACGCGAACTCCTAAGTTAAGTGCTTTTTCTAATTTGCTACCTGCCTCTTCACCAGCTACAAGAAGTGAAGTGTTTTTAGAGATGCTGCTTGAAGTTTTTCCGCCATGCTCTTTAATGTATTGTTCCACTTCTTTTCGAGAACGTTGTGTCAATTTACCTGTTACGACAATTGTCATCCCTTTAAAGCGTTTGCTTGATGTTTGAGGTTGGTCATGTTTCATCGTAAGGCCTAGCTCTTGAAGTTCTTCTAAAAGTTGGATGTGGCGGGGTTCGTGGAAATAATCGTGAATAGACTGAGCTACAATTTCACCAACGTCAGGAATTTCTTTCAATTTATAAACGGTAGCGCTTTGTAATTTTTCGAGGGAAGGAAAATATTCTAGTATGCTTTCCACGGTTCGAATACCAACTTGTCGAATCCCTAATGCATAAAGGACGGCTGATAATGGCTTTGTTTTAGAAGTTTCAATAGCAGCAAGAAGATTTTCAGCTTTCTTTACACCGAAACGTTCTAGAGAAGTTAATTGGTCTAAATGTAAACGATATAAATCTGTAAATTCTTTAATCAAACCTGCTTCTGCTAATTGAATAGCAGTCTTCTCACTAAATGTATCAATATTCATCGCATCTCGGCTGGCAAAATGAACAAAGCGGCCTACAGTCTGAGCAGGACAATCTGTCTGGTTGCGACAAAATAAATGAACGCCGTCTTTTTCGAGAGGACTATTACATGAAGGACAGTGAGTTGGAACTGGGATTTCGTCAGTACCTGTGTTATTTACAGTTCCCATTACTTCTGGAATAACATCATTAGAACGTCTAACAATAATGGTGGAACCAAGGCGTACACCTTTTCGTTTGATGTCATCGAAATTATTTAATGTGGCACGCGTAACGATTACTCCGTCGAACTCTACAGGTTCAAACACGGCAACGGGAGTAACTTTACCTGTCCGCCCTGTTTCAACGGGAACAGATAGTAATAAGGTAGATTTTTCAGCTGCTTCAAATTTGAAAGCCAGTGCCCATTTGGGGTGTTTTCCAGTGCTCCCGAGAACTTCCCGAAGAGATAGGTCATCTATCTTTAATACCATCCCATCTATATCCCAGTTTAAAGTAGGGCGTATGGTAATCATCTCTTCTAAAAGAGGAATTAGTTCTTCATAAGAAGTAACCGTTTTAAAATAGGGATTTACCTTAAACCCTTGTTTGCGTAAAAACTTCATCATTTCAGTTTGCGTTTCGAAGTTGTGACCTTCTATGTAAGGGATGTGATAAAGGAATGCATCTAATGGACGTGCAGCGGTCACTTTAGGGTCTAAATTACGAAGGGCTCCTGCAGCTCCATTTCGGGGGTTGCTTAAAAGGTGTTTCTTTCGTATTTTTTCGATGTCGGATTCAGAAGGTTGAGAAGGAAATAAGGCTACTTCTTTTTCAAAGTAAGGTAATTGTTTTTCATTAAAAGCATGGAAGGCATCGAGAGGACAAAGAACTTCTCCTTGTACTTCGACTGTTTGCATATATGGAATAGACAATGGAATGGATTTAATAGTTTTGATTTGAGCTGTCACGACTTCACCAATCTTCCCATTGCCTCGTGTTCTTGCCTGAACAAGCAAACCATTCTCATATCGAAGGACGATAGAAGAACCATCAAATTTTTGTTCCAGGGTATATCTAATATTTTTAGACAAAAAAACTTTAAACACATCATCTAAAAACTTCTTTACTTCTTCATAATTTTGGGCTTTTTTTAGACTGCTGAGCGACACAGTGTGAGGCATTTTTTTAAAACCATCTAAAATGTCCCCGCCTACTCTCTGTGAAGGGGAGTTAGGAGAGATTTGAACCTTTCCGCTTTCTTCAATAGCGAGTAATTCATCATAAAGAATATCAAACGCTTCATCTGTTATAGAAGGAGCGTCAAGGGTGTAATACTCATAACTATACTGCAGAAGCTGTTTAACTAATGTATCGTATCTTTCTTGCATAATAAACTCCTTTCAAAAAGTAAATAGGGAAGTGGAATACAATTACTTGCGCTTTAAATGAGATATTTTTTGATAATGAGATTGTACCTTTTGCTCCAAAGAAGGTGGAATGGTTATCCAGTTTACATAATCAGATGAGACTTTTGTTACATGAACATAACGAATAAATTCTTCAGAAGAATGGAGGCGAAGACGACCATAAAGCTCACCTTTATATTCAACGTAATCGTCTAAATAAAAATCCAAAGATATCCCTCCAACTAGGTCAATTTGTCGGCTCAAAAAAACACTAACGGGTTTAAACCGTTAGTGTTAATTCATTGTCTTTCACTTCAACAGAAATGGATGTAAGGGCAGCTCCGTTGTTGGATAGTAAAAGTTCGGTTACTTTATCGTCGATGTATCGCGTAATTGTACGGGATAAAGGACGAGCACCAAGTTTTTCATCATATCCCTTTGTAGCAAGCCACTCTTTGGCTTCTTGTGTGATAGAGAATGTGATGCCTTTTTCTTGTTGAAGGTTTTGAATTAAATCCTCTAACAGCAAATCAACAATTTGGACAAGATGGGGTTGTTCTAAATGGTTGAAGGTAACAATGCTATCGATGCGGTTGATGAATTCAGGGGAGAAGCGATTTTGAATAGTGGAGATGTAATGTTGGTGAATGCCGTCTGCAACAAACCCTGTCTTCTTTGGAAGAGTAGCGCCAAGGTTGCTTGTCATAATAATGACGGTATTTGAAAAATCAACTGTCTTATCTTGCGCATCTGTTAAACGGCCTTCATCGAATACTTGTAGGAACAAGTGTTGAATTTCGTTATGTGCTTTTTCAAACTCATCTAACAAAATAACTGAGTAAGGTTTACGGCGAACTTCTTCTGTTAATGAGCCACCTTTTTCATGACCCACATATCCTGGAGGAGCTCCGATAAGTTTTGAGATAGAATGAGATTCCTTAAATTCACTCATATCACGACGAATCATTGCTCGTGCATCACCAAAAAGATATTTAGTTAACTGTTTAGTTAGCTCTGTTTTTCCTACACCTGTCGGGCCCGCAAAGAATAAAACGGTAGGTTTCTTCTTGTTACGCAAATTGAAACGGTTTCGCTTTACTGCCCTAACTACTTCGTCAACAGCAGAGGCTTGCCCAATTACACTATTGTTTAATTGTTTTTCTAAGTTAACTAAGCCTTGTTTGTCTTCTTCTGCAAGTTTTGTAACAGGAATACCTGTCATGTTTTCAACAACTAGTTCTACTTGTGCTTTTGTAATTGGAGCTTGTTTTCGTTGTAAAAACTCCATACGTTTATGCTTGAAGACAATTGCTTTTTCGTAATTTTGTTCCTCTTTGTAGCGTTCTTCTTGCTCTTTAATACGGTTTAATTCACGCTGTTCATCAGGTGAAAGGGTAGAACTTTGTAAATTCATGCGTGAACCTACTTCGTCCATTAAGTCAATCGCTTTGTCTGGCATGAATCTCTCCGATAAATAGCGGTCTGCTAATGATACACAAGCATGAATTGCTTCTTTAGAATAAACAACGTTGTGGAATTGTTCGTAGTATTTTTGAAGACTTTTTAAGATAGAGGTGGTTTCTTCGAGGTTTGGCTCAGCGATTTTAACAACTTGAAAGCGACGTTCTAATGCAGGGTCCTTTTCAATCTCACGATACTCTTCCATGGTGGTAGCACCAACGACTTGAATCTTCCCGCTTGTAAGATATGGCTTGATGATATTGGCTGCGTCCATATTAGAATCTTGTACACTTCCCGCTCCCATAATCATATGAAGTTCATCTATAAACAGAATAACATCATTGCGTTGCTCAAGTTCCTTCATAATGTTCTTCATACGTTCTTCAAACATTCCACGGTACATGGTACCTGCTGTTACTTTTGTAATGTCGAGTGCATAAATTTGTTTATTTTTGAGTTTAGGAATAACAGAACCTTCTATGATGCGCAGGGCTAATCCTTCAATGATGGCCGTTTTCCCGACACCAGGTTCCCCAATTAAAACAGGATTATTTTTACGACGAAGGTTTAAAATGTTGATAACGCGGTCAATTTCTTTGTCACGACCTGTGATAGGGTCAATCGCTCCGTTTTGGGCTTCTATGTTTAAATTGCGGCAGTATTTGTCGAGTTCGCTGCCACTTCCAAATAAGTTTCGGTATGTGGGTTTAGATGTTTGATTATTGGAGTTATCTTCGTTTGATTCATTGTTGTCATCATGTGGATTGAAGAGGTTTTGAACATGTTTTAATGTTTGACGTAGAAGGGGGTTTGTAAATGTATTGGCTTTTTCTTGAATGCATGTAGAGCATAAAAGAAGTTCCTGTGTTTTCCCTTCTATTTCTTCTTTGTAGAGAACGGAGCCTTCGCGTTGTCCGCATTGTTGGCATTTTTGACTCATGTTTTATACATCCTCCTTGAAAAGACCAGAAAATCAATTGCTGTACTCATTTTAGAATACTTATTCTGCCACTTCAAGGTTTCTCTTCTTACGAGTTTTTATCTTTTTCTTACGCTTACGAGATTCAGAAATAAGGAAGATGACATAAAGTGATGTTAACAAGGGAAAGAAAACAAAAGCACTTGTTAAAACGACTATATTGTTGACACCATACGAACTATCTGTAAAATCATTTACGAATTGAAACGTCAAAAGACCTGTCGCGCCGCCGACAATAGCTAGTATAAAAAAATTAATTAATGTTCGGGTAAAAAGACGAAAGAGAGTTCCGAAAAAATGAAAAGCTTTTTCCATTAAAATTCCTCCTTTTTATAAAGTAATCGTGCAATCGCGTAAAAGGTGTGAAGGTCAAAGTTAAAAAAAGGCTAAAAATAAATAGAGACGCAAAATAAAAACCCCTTTTTTATGCAAGGAGGTGTATATCTGTGAAATATCAAAAGCGAATCTCGTATACGTTAATTGCTATATTGATATTTTCGTTGTTTCCTGTCGTAACAAAGGCAGCAGGAAGCACACAGACCACTGCGACATATGCAGTGAAGAAAGGCGATACTCTGACTAAAATAGCCAGAACTTATAAAATGACTGTTACTTCTTTAAAACGACTGAATAAACTTAAAAGTGATGTTATTTATATTGGGCAAAAGTTAAAAGTGAAAACAAGCAGCGCTTCATCTTCTACTTCGACTACGTCTACAAAAGCGAAAGTAAAAGCAGTAGGAGGGCTAAATGTACGTTCAGGTCCAAGTACAGCTTACTCAACTAAGGGACTATTAAAAAATGGAGTAACCGTATCAGTCATTTCTCAAAAAAGTGGATGGGTTCAAATTAAATACGGTTCGTTAACAGGATGGGTATCAAAACTTTATCTAACACTCCTCAAAACCACTTCTCCAACACCTTCGACTACGCCGCCAACTTCAACTCCAACTACCACTGTTACGACTGGAACTGTAAAAGCAACAGGTGGTTTAAATGTTCGTTCAGGTCCTTCAACTAATTATGGAACTAAAGGTCTTCTTAAATATGGAGTAACCGCAACGGTAGTATCCCAAAAAAGCGGCTGGGCGAATATTAAATACGGTACACTAACTGGGTGGGTATCTACTACGTATTTAACAATTAAGACTACGAGTACAAGCCCTAAACCATCAACTCCTGCCCCAACTACCCCAACACCAACAGTAAAAACTGCTACAGTAAAGGCACCAAGTGGATTAAATGTACGTTCAGGTCCGTCTACTGCTTATGGAAACAAAGGACTTCTTAAAAATGGTGTAACTGTCACAATTGTTTCTCAACAGAACGGTTGGTCTAATATCAAATACGGAACGTTAACAGGATGGGTATCAAGCAGTTATTTAATAACAACGACAAGCGGAAGTGCTACATTGCCACCTACACCAACTACTAAAAAAGCAACAGTAAAAGTGAACGGCTATTTAAATGTACGCTCTGGTCCAGCAGCCACATATGGAATAAAAGGAATGTTACAAAACGGGACTATCGTAGATGTATTATCTGAGAAAAATGGATGGTCAAACGTGAAGTATGGAACACTTAATGGATGGGTATCTAGCATATATTTAACGGATGGCGCTATAACAACACCAGCTCCTACAAGTGACGTGTTAAAAGGTAAAATTATTGTTTTAGACCCTGGTCACGGTGGTTCAGACGGTGGAGCAACTGGTGTGGATGGAACAAATGAAAAAACATTAGCTCTAAGTTATGCGCAAAGTACAAAAGCAGAACTTGAAAACTTAGGCGCAACTGTTTACATGACTCGCACCAGTGATACACGTTGCGGTGGAGTATGGGATGCTGAAACTAATGCGGATTTAAAATGTCGAACAGATTTTGCTAAAGCAAACAATGCAGATATCTTTATCTCCGTTCACTTTAACTGGTTCTATGGGGCAACTGGAACAGAAACCTATTACAATGAAACAAATACATACGATGGAACAGTAAATCCTTANCCACAGGAAAGTAAACGCCTAGCACAGGCTGTTCACCAATATTATCAACCAGCTGTAGATTTATACGACCGTAAAGTACAAAATGCAAACTATTATGTAAATCGTCGTGCAGTCATGCCTTCTATTTTATTAGAGATTGGATTCTTATCAAATAGCAACGATTTAGCACGAGTGAAAAATGCAACCGTTCGCCTACAAACGGCTCAAGCTATCGCTAAAGGAGTTACTGAATACTTTAACAATTAAAGTATCAAGACTACATACAAAAGGGTGATAACATGAGACATGCAACATATGAGGAAACAATTCAGGCGTTAGAGAATCGTGGCGTAGTTCTAATGGATTTAGCACAAATCATTTATAATATGCAAATCCGATATGCGCCAGACTTAACAATAGATGAATGTTATGGCCACTTGCTTCGTGTGTTGGACAAGCGAGAAGTTCAACATGCGGTGCTTACGGGCATTAATTTAGATGTGTTAGCAGAAAAGAAATTACTAGAGGAACCACTTCTAAGCATTGTAGAACGCGATGAAGGTCTATTTGGTGTGGATGAAATTTTAGCGTTATCCATTGTGAACTGCTATGGAAGTATTGGTCTAACAAACTTCGGGTGGTTAGATAAAGAGAAAATTGGCATTATTGGTGAGTTTGATAGCAAAAAGCAAGGAAGCGTACATACGTTCCTCGATGACATATTATGTGCACTTTGCGCGTCAGCTTGCAGCCGATTAGCACATCAGCAACAAAACAAAAAATAAAACGCCTAATAGGCGTTTTTTTTAATCAATTAATCGAATTTTATCAGTAGGGGTTTGTTCAAGAATATTGCTATCATAGACAGGAAGAGTATAAATGAAGGGGCGTTTCTGTGTTTTGGTGGCAATATCAATTGGTATCATTAATTTTTGGCGTTGGTCGTGATGAGCTTTGATATTAAAGAAAGAGACAACTGCATCATTTTCATCCATTATGTAGCGCCAGGCATTGACAAAAGGTTCTCTTTTGACAATTAAATCATTGTGATAAAATGTTTTATAAGAAGCCCCTCTTTGTTGCAGATACTCAATTGTACGCTGAATGTCAGAAGGAAGTTGAGAGAATTCTAAAAAGGTATAAATGGAGAGTTTTGGCGCGTGTTCTTCGAATTCAACAAAAAACTTAAACACTTCTTTTTCAATTGAACGATAAGCCAGAACACTTATTTCGTGTTCATTTATAACAGCTTCCATATAAGACCGAATTTCCATTTTGTCGTATTCGGTTAACTCATTTGGACCGCTTAACGCAATTCTCATTCGTCTTCACCCTTTGTAAAAGATTTGAGTTTGTCGCTATATTCATAAAACATTGCTTCATTATTTGCATCTAAAGATTCGTCTATCTTCTTTAAAATTTCTTGTTTTTCTAAGATATCTTCATCATTTTCATACAAGAAAAAAATATCTTTACCTTCATTTAACAACATTTGAAGGATAATTAAGATTTCATCATATTTAGTAAAAATAGATTTAATGCCGAACTCTTCGTCCTCATAAACAAGGTGAATATTCCCGTTATGTACATAAAATAAGGGTGTATAAGTGTGTTTATCCTTAACAGGTATGAGTTGATGAGAAAATTTCTTTAACATAAAGTAGATATATTTTTTTTCATCTATAGTTTCTTCTTTGATAAGGCGTTTCAAAATGTGGTCCATGTAACCCCTCCTTTTGAAAGAACCTATCAAAAACCTAAAAACTTGAAAAGAAAAAAAGGGTTTTTTTTAAGAGATAGAGTAATCAAAGAGGTATGATAGTAGAGATTTACACACAAGGGTGGTAATGGAAATGACAGAGAAAAAAAGTGTAGGAAGAGAGATAATGGAGTACGGCATTGTCATCTTAGTAGCGATTTTTGTAGCTTATTTAGTTCGCTATAATATCGGACAACTTGTTGTGGTAAAAGGTAATTCCATGAACCCTACTTTCGAAAATAAAGATATTGCAATATCTTCAATAATTTCGTATCGTAATCACAAACCAAAGCGCGGTGATATCATCATTGCTCAGTCAGACCAACTTCATGAAAAAATTATCAAACGTGTAATAGGTGTTGAAGGTGACACAATTGAAGTAAAAGACGGAGTAGTGTTTTTAAATAATAAAAAAATCAAAGAATCATATATTAAAGAAAAGATTGAGGGAACCGTTGAGAAAACGACTGTTGAAAAAAATCATGTTTATGTAATGGGGGATAATCGAAATGATAGCGCAGATAGTCGTGTATTAGGTGCCTTTCCTCTTGATGAGATAAAAGGAAAAGTTGTGCTGGAGTTGTGGAACAATCCATTTAAAAAATTTTGAGATAAATAGACGAGTGAATATGAAAAGACGAGATATATTCTCGTCTTTTTTTAATTTAGTAACGTTTATAAGGTGTAATCAATCCTAATAAGTTTCGAGACCGAGAAATAAACTCATTATAATCCTGGTGCTCGTCGACTGGATTAAAGGAGTTAGGTACAAATGAAGCTTCATATACCATTGTATAGAGCCAATATAAAGTAGGGATATTCCATAATTTTTCTGTATTAATCTTTTTAATGTAATCTTTTTATGGATTTTCTGACAACTGTATAACTTGTCCCCATTCTATCATATGGTGAGAAACAGGATGTAATGGACGGTGACCTTTTTCTGTTAGACACCATAAGGTTGGAATAGGAAACGAATCAGGGGCTATTCCTCCGCCGTCCGTTAAATAAAGAATGGCATTGGGTGGCTGTTTGAGAAGTTTATGGTCTCTGTTTTGAATGAGTTCGAATGGAGGTCTAAAGTCTGTACCACCTCTTCCGCTAAACTCCATTTGTTCTTTAAGTTGACGGTGATTGTATTCAAACACATCTCGAATAACTTGGTCGCACACCATTACAATCATCTGGATATTTCTATTCATTCTATAGATACGGCGCAATTCAGCATCAAATAGTTCAAGTTGTTGGACTGAAATGGAAGCGGAGGTGTCTATTATGACAGCAAGCTTTAATCGCGTTCCTCTTTTGATTCCTGGTGCATAAGGAATGCGACGGTTTCGCTTTCGATATGTGTATATTTTTTTTTGCCCTTTTTGTGTACCTATAAAAATCCGAAGAGGACCTCTCCAATCTGTTGAACCCTTTTGTAATTGGTTTAATCGTTCTTTTAGATAATCAGGTACAAAATTTCCTGCTTGTAAGATAGCGCTATTAACTTTTTGTTGAATATCATCTTTTAGCATATGAGGGGATTGTTCGTTGGCTTCTTCCCACTGAGGATGAAGGTTCTCTAAATTTTCTAGTGACGGTTGTGTGGAGGAAACAGAGATGGATTGAGGAGACTGTCCATTTTCTTGCTCATTAGATTGTTCTTCTTCGTTTGGTTTTTCTATTAGTGTTAATGATATGCCTGCATACCCTCCTTCTTCATGTAGAAAGGTCGCTTCGGCATATTCTCCCTCTTCTAAATCATTAAATAAAATAGAGTCAGATTCTAAATTGTAAAAATGGTTTTCATCTGAAAAAACAAGCATCTTAACATCAAGCCGAACAAGCATAATTCCATTGAATAGTTTTTTCTTTTTGGTTATCATGCCTTTCATAGTGAGAGGCTGGTTTGTATTGCCTATAGGCTTTTGGCCTGTCAAATGGTCTCCTCGCGCAACAGAGGTTAAAGACTCGTGGACTTCTAATAAAGTAGAGTTACGCTTTTCAATAAGTAGAGCATAATATTGTTCGGGAGTTAAATTGGGAGGAAGTCCATACATCTCTGGAAGTTGGACGTCAGGGGGTAAATGGCAAGTAGGAGTAGCTAAGTGCGGGTTAATCGCAATATCACAAGCCAAATTCCATAAGAACCTTTCATAATAACGAGATTGAAGTGGATGTTCATCAATCCAATGTGTATATTCATGTTTTAAAATGAATAAACGTTCTCCCTTCGGATAAACTAAATAGCCCTCTGGATTGATATATAGTACCAAATCTCCATTTTCCATACTGACCATAGCAACATCTATACTTCGAGTAAAAACAATGCGAGATTCAACAATAAGGTAAGCATACAGCGGTTCTTCATTTAACAGAATGATAGTATCTTTATCAACTGTATCAAAAGCCAGTTTGGCAGTGGATGATAAAACATTAGGAAACATGTGATTCCCTCCTTGAGGCAAAAAAATAAAAGACTACCATTCTCTTATTCTGATTCATACGCTTCGGTTGCTTCTTGCTCAAGCATGTTGTAAATGGATACGTCGTTAATTAGGATGGCGTTCATATGAGAATAATTTGTTGCCTTACGCATGAAAGTGGATTTACTGGATGGGTACATATCAGAAACGAATTGTTTGAAGTTCTCCATAACTTGTTCGTTATAGGGGTGAAGGGCATACTGTTCCTCATTGGTAATCTGCAAGGCATCTTCCTCTGAGTAAAAAACGTGTTTAGCGTTATCTTCACGCGATAAAAAAGCGAGCATATATTGATTCACCATATTTAAGAAATCATTACGACTTTCTTTCATTTCAAGAAGAATGGAACGTATAGAAGAGTAGTTTGAAAGAATTTCCTTAGGATGAGGGATTTTTTCGAATTTTTGGCGTTCGTGCTTAGCGAAGTTATTTCCATAATCTTTACCAATAGTACCGTAATAAATTTCCTTTTTGGTAGAAGGGTTCGAAGGGAAATCTGTTTCATCCATTAAAACACTTAGCATTTCGTAACTTCGAGGGGAGCGGTTGTTGGGGAGTGAGATAGGTTCTTCGTTTTCCATTAAAGCGCTGGGGTCAGCAGCAATAAAATCACGAATGGTTTCATTAATTCCACGTGCCTCAGCCCAAATTAACCATTCTTCGGGCGTTGCATCAAGAACATAATGTATGGAGCGCATTGCAAATGCTTTATCATCAGTCATTTCATTAACAAAGTACTTGGCATTTGGAGGGTTCATTGCTGAGACACGGTAAGTATTCCAAGGAGATTGATAGGTATGAAGGCGTCCATTTTCGATAAATTCAAAAATACCGTTTTTCATTTGGTCATCGAATGCACGGTTGATTTCATCAAAGAACAAAACTGCACCTTTTACTTTATCTTTCCAATTTTCTCCGAGTTTTTCTTCTAACTCTGCTCGGTTTTCCGCTTTAGCGCCTAATAAATCAACATCAATAAGCGGACGGGTGATTCCATCTTCAAAAGTATGGTAAATCTCTTTATTATTTTCATCTACTCGTATGTGAGGAAGCCAGTTAGGAAGGGCATACATTTGAACGTATAAGTTTGGGCGTATTTGAACTGGGTGAGGGGTACCCACTAAATCCGCGGTTTCGAGTTGGGCAACTGGTACTTTTATTAATACGCAGTCGTTTGTAGTTGCGATAGATTTGACCAAGGCAGATTTTCCGTTTCCTGAGTAACCAAAGATATTATCTGTCCATGACCGACTGACACCTTTTAAATGAGCGACAAGGTGGTTGTTCAATGTTTTTTCTAACTCTGTAATTCTCATAACAAGCACGCTCCAAATCCAGAATAATAGTAGGTCGTACATTTTAATCATTATAGAAGATGAGAAAAACATCTCAAAGGGAACTTCTAAAAAACATAAGAAAACATATATTTTATGATAAAATTAAGAAAAAACAGAAGGAGGATAACAATATGGAACATCAGGATAGACGGGAGATATTGAAAGACATTGCTCAAAGGTTGTATCATAATGAACAGCCTAAAAGTGAACAAATTTTAAATTTGCTCATGCAACGGTTGTATTGTGAAAATAAAACAATTAGCAAAAAGTTTGCTACTAAACTGGTGAAACGATTGTTTGTCACAACGATGGAAGTAAAAATACCATTAATGGAACGCATTGTACGCCGATATTATAAAGATAAAAAAGGTGAGATGCAGTATGAAGAAAAGAAAATAAAAGAAATCGTAAGCAGTGACAAAAAAGATGGAGATATATGGTCTACTGGTAGCAAGCAGTTGATAAGTCATGCAGGTATAAAGAAAATTGCAGATTTTGCAGAAGTAACATTTACCAGTCCAGAAATTATAGATAGACCAAACAGTAATAATCGAAAAGGGTTTTACTTAGTGGTTGGGGCTTCTTCTCCTAATCGGGTTCCAACTTATGAAGTAGGGTCAGCGCACGATGAAAATGCTAAAAATAAAATATCAGATGAATTTCGATTTGAAATGGCTCATAAGCGGGCAATGGATAGAGCATTATTATCACACTTAGGGTTTCATGATATCTATTCAAGTGAAGAGTCAGATGCATGGTCGACAGAAGAGAATTTAAAATTACAGTTAAGCCAAAAAAATAATCAAATTAAGCAAATAACGAACGAAGGTAACCGTACCCGCAATGAAATGAAGGTAGAGAATGAGAAGTTGAAAGCAGAAATAGCTACCTTAAGACAAGACGTGGAAAGAAGAAGCGTTTTTATTGATAAGTTGTTAAGTTACGTTGCTCTGCCTGCTAATGATGAAAAATATCCAAATCAATATCTTTCTACTATTGTTGAACGAAAAGACTACGAATATATGCAAGGTTTAACAAAGAACAATGATAAAACCATTCGCTATGCTGCAATTCGTTTATTAAAGTTAGATGCAATGCATATTGAAGAACAAGAAGCAAAAAGACAAAAAGAACAGGAAATTGAAAAAAACGAGCAATCTCAAGGTCCTATAAAAGAACAAATTAAAATTAATCAACAGATTATAGCCCCTCGTAAGGAACCAGTGAAGCAGGAATATCAGGAAATTAAACCTCTTCCACCTGAAATAACTTCCCAACCGTTGGCGGCATCCGTTGAAGCAGAGTCTCCCGTGCATCAAGAAAAGAGTCCTGAAGAGGAAATCACAGCAACTCAAGAAGTGGAATCTATGCAACAGACGGCTCCGTCAATTCTCCAATCCAAACCTTTTACAATGACGCCCATAGAGCCAGAAGAAAAGCCAAAAGAATTTGAACACGTAGATTTCACCTTAGAAGACCATTAAAAAAAGCCCTCACATAAGAGGGCTTTTTTATTATCTATTAATATTTAACGATGAATTTAACACCCGTACGAGTTTCACCGTCGATTTCTAATTCAACGAACGCAGGAACAGCAGATAGGTCGAAGCCGTTTGTGCTAACGAAGCCACGTGCTACGATTAATGCTTTAACCGCTTGGTTAACAGCACCTGCACCGATAACTTGTAATTCTACATCTTTGCCTTCGCGGACCATTTCTGCAATTGCCCCAGCAACTTTTTTAACTTCAGAATCGTTTTTTACTTTAAGAACAGTTTTCATAAGTGATACCCTCCAAAAATTCATGTTTTTTTTCTACGAATCACTATTGTTAAAAATAAAAAAATAACCCTTCTTGAAAATTGACAATTTCTTAAAAATTTTTAGAAACAATAGCTAAAGGAGGGGAAACCATGAAGAAAAGTGCTTATATCCTCGTACTAGGTCTTGTATTGCTGTTGTGCGCATGTGGAAAAACACCAGAGCAAAGTGATAAAAAAGATGATATTAGTAAAATGATTGATGCGCAGAGAAGCGTGATGAAAGCATCAGATAATGTAAACAAAATTGTATTAGAAACTGTAAAAGGATTTGATGGGCAAGAAGTTACATTTGATACTTTGAAAAATGTGTTGACGGCTAACAAAGAAGAACAAAATACATTGCGCAAAAGCATTCAAAAACAATCGACTACAGAATTACGTACTACAATTAACGATTTATTTATATCCGTTGTTGATAATCGAATTAAAAATTACGATTCACTTTTAAAAGTAGTAAGACTACAAGATGAAAAAAGTTTAAAAGTGGTAGTGGAATCGATTGAAAAGAAAGATGTAGAGTTTGAACAAAGTGTGCTAACTCAAATTAATGAGCAGTTGAAAAAGAAAAAAGTAAAACAAATGGATGCATTGAAAAAGTAGACTTCCCTATTGGGTGAAGTCTACTTTTTCAACGATATCCATATTCGCATGACCAGCACAGAGATAAATGCCCCTATGAGAATATAAAAAGAAAGATTTCCAAGAGAAGTATAGCAAAGTAAAAAACCACCAAGTAAATAAGGGGTATAAGCAAATTCATCCTCGGATTTAAAGTGTGATTGAAAGAATGCGAATGGCAGTGCAAGTATACATGCCAACAAAAGAAACGAGATATAAGTAGAAGATGGGAGTAGTAACAATAGTGGGAGGGCGTAGTAGGCATCTCCTTCTCCAATGACTTTATTTTTCGATAAAAGAGCGAGGCAGGTTATTACAAGAAAAATAAGAAATGAGAGCCATTCATTCCTATCAAAAAAGGGAAGGTAGAGAAAAGGAAATAGATATAAAACATCGAAACTTTCGGAAATATACTTCGTCCAAATAACATCGATGGCAATAAAAATAACAAAGTACCCAGCTGCCCATAAAAGTGAATAAGGGTTTCCGTTAAAAAAATAGAAACAGAGGGATAACCCAACTGGTGGAAAGATAGAGATGCTTGTGTGATGGATATCGTCTAAACACACATAGAGCAAAATGACAAAAGCTATCCACAGGCCATAGTGTTCGGTTAGGTGGAGAACATATCCTCCTAACCCGCCTAAAGCCAAAACGTAATAGAAATGTCTCGGTGCTGTTTTAGTTTGACGATGAAAAAAGGAATATACTCCGATTACCATCAAAGAAGATAGTAAACCAGTTATGATGTGTAACATAAATCCAACACCTTTCAATAGGAAAATGGGGGGGTCATCAAATGGAAAACTTAAATTTTTGTCAAGAATGTGAAGCCAGACAAGCCACGCTAGATATTTCAACGCCTGACGGAGAAGTCCTACATATCTGCATGATGTGTTATGAAGAAAAAGTTCGAAATAAAGAACTGCCATCAGAGAAAGAATTAGGGTACAAATTCTTTAAGGATGCTTTTGATTCCCTTCCTTCAGATAAATCAAATCAATACCAAAAATCAGCGCAAGGAGCTGGCAATCAGATGATAGCAGTCAAGCCAAAAGCTACACCTTCTTTAGATGCGATTGGTAAAGATATTACAGATGCAGCGCGTAATGGTTTACTTGACCCTATTATTGGCCGTCAAAAAGAAATTGAAAAAACCATTCGAACGATTAGCCGTCGTATGAAAAACAACCCTGTGTTTGTTGGTGAACCAGGGGTAGGTAAAACGGCAGTTGTGGAAGGATTGGCGCAACGAATTGTAAACGGAGATGTACCAAAAAACCTGTTAGGAAAACGTATTGTGTCTTTGAATGTAGCTAGCTTAGTAGCAGGAACAAAGTATCGTGGTGAGTTTGAAGACCGTATGATAAAAATTATTGAAGAATTGCGAAACAATAAACAAGTAATTCTGTTTATTGATGAGTTACATACAATTATTGGAGCAGGTGGCGCAGAAGGCGCTGTAGATGCTTCAAATATTATTAAGCCAGCGTTATCCCGCGGAGAGCTTCAAATGATTGGTGCAACGACCTATGATGAGTATCGTAAATATATTGAAAAAGATGCTGCACTTGAACGACGCTTTACCAAAATTCAAGTGGAAGAACCAACAGTGGAAGAGTCTTATGAGATTTTAAAAGGATTAAAAAACAAGTATGAACAACATCACGATATTCAAATAGAAGAAGAAGCGCTTGTTTTAGCGGTAGATTTATCCCATAAATATATTAGTGACCGTTTCCTTCCAGATAAAGCATTAGATGTTTTAGATGAAGCGTGTTCTTTAAAAGCGATGGGCCTAAACAACCAAGCAGAAATTCAAAATTTAGAAAAGAAATTGGAAAATGTCATTCGTAAAAAAGAAAAGATTTCGTTTATGCAAGACTACGATAAAGCAAAGAAAGCAAGGGATGAAGAAGGACGTATAAAAGAACAAATTATGCGTAATCGTGTCATTGAAAAAGAAGATGTGGCCTACATCGTGTCAGAATGGACGGGTATACCGTTACAAAGTCTTGCTTCTGAAGAAAAAGAAAAGTTGAAGAAGTTAGAGATAGATTTGAAGCATTTTGTAAAAGGGCAAGACGAAGCTGTTGAAATGATAGCGAAGTCAATTCGACGTAATCGCTTAGGATTAAAAGACCCTCGACGTCCTCAAGGTGTTTACTTGTTGCTTGGACCTACAGGAGTAGGGAAAACAGAATTAGCTAAAGCAATTGCTAAGATTGTATATGGCTCAGAAAATAAAATGATTCGCTTTGACATGAGTGAGTACATGGGCAAACATGAAGTTTCAAAACTAATTGGAGCTCCTCCTGGTTATGTTGGCCATGAAGATGAAGGTAAATTAACCAAATTACTCCGTCGTCATCCCTACAGCCTTATCCTCTTTGATGAAATTGAAAAAGCCCACCCTGATATTTTCAATGTTATGCTGCAGTTGTTTGAAGAAGGTCGGATTACAGACGGAAAAGGTCGCGTAATCGATGGGAAAAATGCAATGTTCCTAATGACAAGTAATGCTGGAAGTGAAGTATTTGTTGGAGGAAAAAGCGCACTAGGTTTTGCAGAACAAGATGAACGAAAAACGAAAAAAGAGCAAGTCATGTCAGTATTAAAGAAAAAGTTCAAGCCAGAATTCTTAAATCGTATGGATGACATCATGGTATTTAATCAGCTGAATGAAACCATAATGGTTGAGATTGCTGAAAAGATGTTAAAAGAAATTGATGTCTTACTTAAGGAACAAAATAAACAAGTAAAGTTCACAAAATCATTTATCGAGCATATGGCTAAAATTGGTTATGATAAAGAATATGGAGCCAGAACATTGCGTCGTGAACTGGATAAAATTAAAGACATGATTTCAGATAAGATGTTAGAAGAAGAGAAGAATGAGTTCTCTGTTGGTGTGCGCAATGGCAAAATATACGTAAAATAAACCGCATTAGCGGTTTATTTTTTTTTGTCAGAAAACGCAAATAACAAATTTAAAAAATAAGGATATACAAATAGGAATAAAATGGATTTTTTAATTAAGAATCATCATTTCCATAGTATAAAAAAAGCATGCAGTTGCATATTGAAACCTACATATGAAACAAAACTACTATGGGGGAATGAAGAATGAACACGCCAACACCACGTTTTTTTAGAGGAGACATTTGGAGAATTGAAACGAATAAGGGAGTTGAACTAGGATTAATTATTTCAAACAATATAGGTAACAAATCTGGTCCTATTATAAGGGTTGCTCGTGTGACGGAATGGAACGAAGAAAAAACACACAAAAAATTATCTACTCAAGCTATATATTATCCAACTAAGAATAATGGAAGTGATAAACCTCTGCTCGTTTGTTTTGAACAACAAATGACTTATGCAAAGGAAAGAATGCTAATAAAAGTTGAAACGGCAAAACGTTTAAATTTAGATTATTATTTGCGCTTGATATACATCCCTGATGCCTTAGATGGGGAAGCTTTCCCCAACTACCATACTGGAATTAAACAGTTTGAATCTTATCATTTGGAGGTAGATGAAGTAGCGGGTTCTGAACAGAATGGTAACCGAATTGTCTATGTCATCTCAAACAATGTTCTAAATGATGCAGGTTATGTAACTGTTGTGCCTATAACAGCTCAACCAAAACAGAAAATGCCTACGCACGTCTTTCTACCTAGAAAAAAAGTGGGCTTAGCTAAGAATTCAAACTTTTTAGCGGAACATGCCAGAACCCTGTCACTTATTGAGTTTATGAGAGCCGAGAAACGAAGCGATTTACCAAAAGAATATCACAAAGCATCTTTAGAAGCAGTGTTTATTTCTACCGCTAAAACAGAAGATGTATTAAATAAGATAGCGAAAAGTAAAAAAGGAATGAGGAATGCATGAGTTGTGCATTTCTCTTTTTTTTAGGGCAAGGAAAAATGAAGAAATATTTGCAACGTGAAGAAAAAGAAAAGGACGTATGAATATGAGAATTGGAGTGTTTGATTCGGGGATTGGCGGTTTAACGGTCGTGCAAGAAATACAAAAATACGTATCTCATGCAGATATTTTATACATAGCGGATAGCGGAAATTTACCATATGGAACCAAGAGTAAAGAAGAATTGACAGTGTACGTACATAACATCTTGGATTCATTTGAAGCGCAAGAGGTAAATCTAATTATTTTTGCGTGTAATACGGCGACATCCTTGCTGTTAGAAGACATGCGCAAATCAAGAGAAACTCCTATGATAGGTGTCATAGAAGCGGGAGCATATTTAGCAACTAGACGAGCTAAAAAAGGGATAGGGGTTATCGCTACACCAAATACGATATTTTCAAAAGCTTATGAAGATGCTATTCATCGAAAAAATGAAAGTATCGATGTGTATGGAATTCCTTGTTTTGAGCTGGTTAATATTATTGAAAGGGAATGTACACAAGAATCTTACCCTCTATATCCGATAAAACAAGAACTAGGTGCTGTTCCTCTTAGCCGTATAGATACTTTAGTGTTGGGTTGTACCCATTACCCATTGGTAGAAAAAGAGATACAGCAGATAACAGGTGAAGAAATACAATTAATTAATCCAGCTCTTGAAGTGGCTAAAGAAGTGCTTTATTTAAGTGCGCATTACGAAAAGGGCGAAGGTGGCCTATATATCTATACAAGTGGGTCTATTGTCCAATTCCAAGCAAAAGCGGAAGCGATACTAGGTCAAAATTGCAAGGTGTACAAGTACATACATAAAGAAAAAAGCTTCTAAATTATTTAGAAGCTTTTTGTTTGGATAAGTGTTGTAAAGGGGTGTTGAAAGTAGGAGCCAAACCCTATAATTTCAAGTAATTGATGAAAAATAAAGTCGACTCCAGGAAATCCGCCTGTTAAAAAAAGCGAGAGTAAATGAAATCCAATATAAATACCCGCTCCCAGAATGCTAGAGGCAATGAGTGGTTTGGAAACCTCTTTAACAAGTTGCTTAACTTTGCTTTCTTCGACTGGTACTAAAATTCCCTCATGGTTAATCGCAAATTTCATTTTCATACGTCCTTTCTGTTTGTTATGTTGGTATGTATATGCAGTGCTAATAAAATTATTTGAGCGTAAACAAAAATAGGCTTATCCATTGTTTATAACCATGCACATCTATAGAATGAATAAAGATGTGGCGAGAACTTCGCCCTAAACTACATAAAGTGTACTAAAATATATGAGGTTGTATGTTTAGAAGAAAAGGAGATGAATGGAATGAGAGATTTAACTCAAGAGGAAATTGTATTATTACTAACAGACATAAAGAATGAAACTTCTCAGTATTCAATTGATGAGGTCATTAGCATGATTAAAAATGGAGTGGAAGGTGAGCGACATGGTGAAGAAGCTTATCTAGATTTATGTCGCACCATTTTAAAGGATGGAACGGTAAAAAAAGATAGAACAGGAACAGGAACAATTTCTATTTTTGGTTATCAAATGCGTTTTAATCTTCAGAAGGGATTACCTGTCCTTACAAGTAAAAAAGTGTTAATTAAAAAAATAGTAGAAGAACTGTTTTGGTTTATTAAGGGAGATACGAATATTAAGTATTTAGTGGAGAGAGATAATCATATTTGGGATGATTGGTGTATAGAAAGCTATTTTGAATCAGATGATTATACAGGCACTGTAGACATGAAAAACTTTGGTATCCGTAAACAAACAGACCCAGAATTCGCTAAAGTATTTGAAAAAGAACGCGCTATCTTTTGTGAACGACTGCTAACTGAACCTGGTTTTTCTGACAAGTACGGTTCTATTGGAGAAGGTGCGTACGGAGCACAATGGCGTAACTTTGGTGGGGGAGAAGATGGAGTTGACCAATTAAAAGATGCTATTGAACAAATTAAGAATAATCCAGATTCAAGGCGTCTTATCATATCTGCTTGGAGTCCAAAATTGGTAAGAGATGGAAAAGTATTGCTTCCGCCATGTCACACATTGTTTCAATTCTATGTGGAAAATGGGAAGCTAAGTTGTCAGCTATACCAAAGAAGTGGTGATGTCTTTTTGGGGGTTCCATTTAATATTGTAAGCTATAGTATTTTAACCCATTTAATTGCGCACGAGTGTAATCTTGAAGTTGGTGATTTTGTTCATACGTTAGGAGATGCCCACATTTATTTAAACCACGTTGACCAAGTGAAACTCCAATTATCTCGCGGCCCGAAAGCACCGTTCCCTACTCTTCACTTAAACCAAGAAAAAACATCTATTTTCGACTTTAATGAAGAAGATATTAGTATCAGCGGCTATGATTCACATCCGTTTATTAAAGGTATTGTAGCTGTTTAATTCAAAGAGGCTTAACAGCCTCTTTTTCATAAATCGAATGATATTAAAAAACAAGGAAACAAGAAAAAAATAATAAAGTAGACAAGTAGCAAATCTTTTGGGAAAATAAGGATTATTATGTAGAAAGTGAAAGGGTGTCCGTATGTTAAAAATGATAGTGGCGATGGACCGAAATCGCGTAATAGGAAAAGAAAATAAACTACCTTGGAATTTACCCAATGATTTATCCTATTTTAAAAAAATGACGCTACACCACACAGTAGTGATGGGGCGTAAAACGTTTGAATCATTAAGAGGTCCATTATCAGACCGAAAAAATATCGTACTTACCTCTGATACCGAGTTTTCTTATGAGGGAATAGAAGTTTGTCGTAATACAGAAGATATACTTGAAATGGCTAAAAAAGAACACGTTTACATCATCGGGGGAGCAATGGTATGTCAACAGTTCTTGCCCCATGCAGAAAAATTGTACATTACATACATTGATGAAGAATTTGAAGGAGACACGTATTTTCCTGAAATCAATAAAAAAGATTGGGAACTAGATAGTGAGATTAAAGGGAAGACAGATGAACAGAATGTACATCTGCACACCTTCCAAACGTACACAAGAAAAAAATAGCCTTGGCTATTTTTTTTGTATTTACAAACAAAGAAAACACGTTATATAAATGTAAATGAAAGCTTATTTTCTTTGTATTCATCTATTAGTGAAAAAGCTAATGGAAGTGTTTTAAGGTTTCCGCCGAGTAAAATTGTTAATAAATCATAGAGCCTTATATAATCATTCGATGGTAGAGAATCCTTAAAACTGTTTAAAATGATTGATAAGGCTTTAGAAATGGGTATTCCTTTTCGGTAGCAGCGATTTAAAGTTAGAGCGGAAAAGACATCAATAATACGCAAAAGGAAGTAGTCGAATTTCATATCATTGCCGTGTAAACCATTAGGATAACCAAAGCCACTTGGATGTTCGTGATGATGCATGGCTAACAATGAAACATACAAACCCAAATGCTCTTCTAATAGAGTGTATCCGTAGACCGTATGATGTTGCATAATCCACAATTCTTGAGGAGTTAAAGTGCTCCTTTTTTTGAGGATGTTGGAGCTTATGCGTAATTTACCAACATCGTGAAGAAAAGCGCCTTTATTAAACAAGAAGGAGTTTTCGGTTTTGAAAATGGAGCTCATCATGTAACTTAAAAAGCCAACATCTACTGAATGCAAAAACGTAGATTCGTCATGTTCGAGTAAACCTTCTAACAAAAGAAATGCGTAACTGTCAGAAAGTACTTCATAATAAATTTTTTCAATGGTAGAAACGTAGCTTGGTGCTTGATACAAAACAAACTCAGGTCGTTGTGTTTGTAAAGCTGTAAGCACACTAGAGAAGTCCATTGATGTAAGTGTTGTAGATTGCATTGGATAACGCCCTTTCATTAAATTATGAGTTTGTGTGTGCAGTAAACACAATTATATATAGTATAGTGGAATAGAGAGGAATATGAAGAATTAATTATTGTTTTTACTTATTTTTGGATATACAAACCTACAAAAAACTCCCAGAATCGTTATCTAGGAGTTTTCTCTTTAACTATTTTCTTTTTTTATTTCATGAACAATGAAGATAGAAAGAATGCTGATTAGGAAGAATGCAATTAACGAGAGGAGAGGAATTGTAATAAAGCCTAACCAGTTAATGTATTCAGTAGTACAAGGAACCCCCATTTGGCAAGTTTGGACATCATCTAACCAGTTTGTTTTTTGTTCAATATATTGGAAAGTTCCAATGAAGAAACCGAGAATTGTAACAGGTAAGGTGTAGAGGACGATTTGTTTATTATTGCGAAAAATAGCAATTCCGAAATAAATAGGGAGTGTATACATCATTATACGTTGGTACCAACAAAGTGAACAAGGAATAAATTTCATTACTTCACTAAAGAAGAGACTCCCACATGTTGCAATTAATGAAATAACCCAGGCTGCTCGTAATTTATTCATTTGTCTTGCCTGCTTTCTTTGCTAAAGAATTCACTTGTGTTTTCATAGCATCGTAATCTGTAGCGCTGACAAATGCATTATCTATTATTACTGCAGGGGTACCTTGTACACCAATTGCTTCCCCTTCAGCACGGTCTTGGTTAGCAGCTTTTAGGTATTTATTAGATGTAATGTCTTTTTCTAGCTGTTTATAATCAATGTCTAACTTTAATTTCTTGGCTAATTCGGAAAGAGATGTAGCATTGGCCCAAGTAGTATTACTTTCTGTTGTTGGTTGAAGGTCATATACACCGCGATAGAATTTATAAAATTCTTTTGGATTTTGTTTGTAAACAGCTTCTGAAGCGGATGCAGCTACAGTAGAGGAATTATTAATGAAAGGGAAATTCATGAAGTAAAGTTTAGCCTTTCCTGTATCTACTAATTCGCTCTTAATTTTAGGTAGAACAGTTTTATCAAAAATTGCACAGTGCGGACAACTGAAATCCGAGAAAACCACCATAGTAACAGGTGCGTCTTTTTCACCTATAACAGGCTGTTTATCCAGAGATAGTCCTTCAACTTTGTAATCATCGCTATCGTATCCTTTTACCTCATTGGCATTTTCGGCTTTCTCTTGTTTTTTTGTTAATATGCCTAAAGTAACTAAGCTTCCAATTAAAATAACTACTACAGCTATCATAAAGATAGCGTTTTTTGTTTGTTTTCTCATTATGACACCTCCGTCTCTAACATTCGTTAAAAATAAAAAAAATCATTTGAAAAAAGCTGTCTCTTGTGAGACAGCTTTTATTAAAGAACATCACCTAGTTTGGAAAGCAGCTGACTAAATAAGAGGGCTATTTCATGAAAAATAGAAATGAACCAATTGGTTTTGTTTAAATTCTTTGTTACAACAATATCGCTTTCTGCTAATTGCTTGCCATCAAGCATAACGACTTGTTTACCAATGGTTTCCCCTTTTTTAGTGCCACCTTCGAGGTAGTCTGGAATTTTATTGATAATCTTTACACGCTTTGCATCGCGCACATTAATTCCATAGGTTACATCATGTTTCACAGCGACATCTAATTCTTTTACACCTTCAGCTTTATAAACAGGAAGGCTTTCAACTACTTCGCCTTTTTTCGAAGCGGTGTACGTTTTATATTGAGAGAACCCATAATCAAGTAAATCTTCTGCTGTTTGCATGCGTTTAGCAGAACTAGAAGAACCGAGGGTTACCACTATTAAGCGAATTTCTCCACGTTTAGCAGTCCCAATGAAGTTATAGTAGTCCGCCATTCCTGTTTTTAAACCATCCATTCCTTTGTACTTGCCTAATAAAGAGTTGTTATTTTCTTGCTCCAGTTTTTTATCACCTTTAAGAATGGTCGTGTAATGTTTAGTGGAGTGAATTTTAAGCATTTCAGGGTATTTATAAATGTAATATTTAGCAAGTGTAGCAAGGTCTTTAGCAGTGGTTACATCTTTTTTACCCTTTTCAGGTAAGCCATTTACTGTTTCAAAACGCGTGTTGCTCATTCCAACTTTTTGAGCTTCTTTGTTCATTTCATTTACAAATTCATCAGTAGAACCAGAGATGTGCTCAGCTAGTGAGACAGCTGCGTCGTTCCCAGAAACGATTGCTACCCCTTTGATTAATTCCTCCACAGTATAATGCATACCTATTTCTAAAAACATACGGCTTCCTTGTGTTTTCCAAGATTCTTTACTAATTTCAACTTCATCTGAAAGTTTAATTTTTTTGTCTTTTAGTTCTTCTTTTGTAAGTAATAAAGTCATAATTTTAGTTAAACTGGCAGGAGTCATTGCTGCATTTTCATTATAAGAGTATAAAACTTCCCCTGTATCTGGGTTTAATAGGTAAGCAGATTTTGCGTTAAGCTTACTTTTCGGGAAAGTTGGTACAGCTGTTATTTCAGTATCGGTTGAATCTTCAGCGGAGACAATGAAAGTAAGAGAGGAGCTATATAAAAAAACCAAACAAACAAGCAAGAACATGGCGACAGGACGATTGATAAAGCGTAATTTAAACCTAGCCAAAGGGTGACCCTCCTTGCGAATAATGGTATTGATTATTTAGAAGGTTCCAACTAAAACCCTTTAAAAAAAGAGGAGGTAGCCCCTCTATTTTTCCAATATTTTCACATCATATTTCATGGAACGTAAAGATTGAAGCAGTCCCTCCAGATGGAAATCTTCCTTTGGATGGATAGTTATAACCTCTGTACCGCTAAAACTTGCTATCCCTCGATAAAACCCAACTAACTGACGTATATGTTCAGATTGCAAGGCAGAAGGAACAGGGGAGATTTTTAACGTAACCATCACATCACCTCATTTCTCTTTCTATATATCTAAAAAGTCATAAATAGCAATAAAAAACCGAGGTACTGTTTAGTTGGTAAGATGGGTTAACACTTCTTTGGCATTTTCGTTCATATAACGTAAACTTTGTGCACGTTGCATGTTGGTTCTCATAAATTGTTCCATGCGTTTATTGTGAGATGCTACATCAATGACTTCAAAATAGGTCGTGATGTCCTCGATAGATTCAACGTATCTCATCTTAGATAAAATGGAAGGATGCAGAAAGCCTTTTGATATCATTTTTTCAATTTTTGAAGTGGAAGCGGGAAGTTGAAGTACCAACTTGTTTCCTGGTAAAGGAAGAGTTCCTTTTATTTTCAAAGGTTCATTTAACGATGATTGATTTTCTAGTTGGTAAATAATAGCTGATTTCGTAAGAGGGGAGAAATGATAATCGTCAATGAAAAGACCTGCGGAAGTAAAATATAGTAAATGTTCACTTAGTAAAAGAGTGTCTGATAGAAAGGGTTTAGATTCTTTTGAAAAATGGTCGAACACAAGTAGTTGATTCTTGTTAAAGGAAAAAGAATAGCACGCTTTTTTTATGTAGGAATGCTGCTCCATGACATGAAGGTCATAATCTGCAGGTTTTGAAACGAGTTTCCACGTGCCGATAGAACTGGAAACCTCGATAGTATTTGTTTCCAACATGCAATTTTGCAGTTCAGTTTTCAAGGATTCGTATAGGAATTGGTGTTGTAAAAAGGAGGAGCTGTAACCATGATAAAGGGAAAGGATTTCGTCTAGCGGTAAATTGGCAATCTCTTCTTCTAGTTCGGAGAGAAAAATCTTTTCTTGTTCAACAATTTGCGGCGGTCTTCGCTTTACATAGGGTCGTACATATTGTTCAGTAGGGAGAGAAAATGTTGAAAGAGGATTTGGAGTGTTGGAAAGTTGGTTTAAGTCAGGGCATTCTAAAAGTGTTAAATGGTGCTTTTCAATTTTTTTAGCCATGTGCACCAAATTTATTTGTTGTAATTCCTCATTTAGAGTTTCTAGATACCACTTTTGAGTGGTTTTCTTTTTGTAATGTAGGAGAAATCCCTGGTGAATTAAGGGTTCCCTATCATAAGAAGAAGGTGATTTATCATAAAAACGCTTTAAGCTGTTTTTACAGGAAGAAATTTCTTTTTCTATTTGTTTATATTCAGGATAGAAGGAATCAATATCAGTTAGAATGGATGATATCGTACGCACAAAATTGCTCCTTTCGGTTCTTATATACGTATGATATCATAAATAAAATATCTTTTTAAGTAAAAATAAGCACCTCTAAGGGCGCTTATTTTGCTGCTTGCAGTGGTTGTTCGGTTGTTATAGTCTGTTTAGCTGGTGTAGTGTTTTGCTGTGGCGCTTGATAACGTTCACTGCTTACAAAAATTTTACCTTCTACTTGCATGATTTCTACGATTGTTGGCTGTTTCGTTACAACGCGAAGGCGGCCATTTCCCAAATTATCAACTTGCATTGTTAGTATCATCCTTTCTAATTAGCTTACCTTTCTATGGATATGAACACACAAAAAAAATATGCTTTTTCACAAGAAAGAACGTCATGCATGCTAAAATGTGCAAAAGGAGGCGATAAATATGGTGACAAGAGAACGTTATGAAGTCATAAAGAAGTTTGGTAATGCATTATTTAAGTTTCATCAAAAGCAAGCGTCCCCTGATAACAAAGAGAAATTACGAAATATGTTAAAAAAAATGGTGTTAACAAACGAATTTCAATGGACTACTAACCAACAAACAAAAGAAGTCATTGTCATGTTTGAGCTGGGTCAAATGGTAGTAACAGTGGGTGAACAGTTGTTTACGGTTAAAATAGATGAAGTGACAAGAGAAAATCTAAAAAAGTACGGAGAGGGAACGAAAGTAAAAAGTAAACAACCCTATCCCAAATTCACAAACTCAATAAAATTTCCCGTTCCCTCTACAGGAGAGAAAGAGATACATATAAGCTCAAATATGAATAATATTGAAAAAGGTTTTAAACCTCTTGCACAAACTTCCCAAAAAGATAAGTATGCGTTAGCTCAAGATGAAGTATTCCAAAGACATAAAGAAAAAGAATTAGCAGCGGTTAGTAGGCCTCTTGTAAAGGAAGTAACAAAAGAAGAGGAAGTAAGAACAGGTGAACCATTGTTTTTAGGGTTTTTAACTGAGGGCGATTATGCCATGTAATAGGCACTTGGAAGAGTGCTTATTTTTTATGGGAAAAGATATGTTTTTAGAAAAACAGAATGATAGAATAAGAAAAAGGAGGCGATAAGGTGAAGTATCAGACACATTTACTTACTAGCTTTGCAGGAGCAGTAGGACTATCACATTTAACTGAAATTCCAATTGGGTTAGCATTTACTGCAGGATTAATAGTAGGGACATTGCTGCCTGATATAGATGAACCCAATTCGTTTATTAGTAGGCGCACAAGCATTACCATAACAAAAAGAAAATCGGGTAAGCGTAAGCGCGTGGGATTATCTACGCTTATACATATGCTATTTGGTCATAGAGGCTTTACACATTCTATAGCAGCTACAGGAATTCTTTCATTGTTGCTCTATGTATGGATGCATCCATTCGTCATTGGGCTTGTAATAGGTTATGGTTTTCATATTGTAGGTGACTTTTTTTCAAAACGAGGAGTGCCGTTGCTGCATCCACTTTCAAAAAAACGGTTTAAAATCCATTTGTATACAACTGGAAGATGGAGCGAAAGTGTTATTTTTGCTGTTATATTGATTGGATTGTTGTATATGGGAGACAAAACAACTATGCAATGGTTTATGTGGAAGTAGGATGGCTTCTAAAAGACATGAAGAAAGGAAGAGTTAGGTGAGTGATAATGAGAAATCAACTTTAATCAAGTCTACTATGATTTTAACCATAGCCATTATTTTTTCGAAAGTGCTTGGTTTTATTTATGTGAGTCCTTTTAATGCTATGGTAGGAAACAGCGGGTATATTTTGTTTGAATACGCCTATAAACCTTATGCTATTATGCTCTCATTAGCGACCATGGGACTACCTTTGGCAGTGTCAAAGTTTGTGTCTAAATACAACGAATTTGGGGATTATCGTTTAGGAAGGGTTATGCTAAAAAAGGGGATGCTTCTGTTAACGGTAACTGGATTCGCTTGGTTCGTTATATTGTATATTGCAGCTCCGCCCATTGCTCAATCACTCGTAGGGAACAACGATGGAACAGGGAATAGCATAGACGAAGTTGTATTTGTTATTCGCATGATAAGTGTTGCCTTGATTATCGTTCCTCCTATGGCATTATTACGCGGATTCTTCCAAGGGTACCAAAACATGACGCCTACTGGTTCCTCGCAAATTATTGAACAGTTTGTAAGAGTTATCTTTATCTTAGGTGGAACAGTTGTCGTGTTATATGTATTTCATGGTAGCGTGCACGTAGCTGTTGGATTTGCAACATTTGCTGCATTTATTGGAGCAGTTGCAGGCATGTTAGTTCTTTTAAAACACTGGAAAAAAGAAAAACCACAGATGAATCAGCTTTTAGGAACTAGTCGTTCGGTGGATGCAATGTCTACTTGGCGCATTTTTAAAGAACTAGTATCCTACGCTATACCTTTTGTAGCAGTTGGTTTAGCTATACCGCTCTATCAAGGAGCAGATACATTTATGGTAAATAAAGCGCTTATGGGAGTAAATTATTCTCTTGGAGAAGCTGAGGTTGTTAATTCAGTTATTGCACTTGTACAAAAAGTTATTTTAATCCCAGTTTCATTAGCAACCGCGTTTGGTTTAACACTTGTCCCCACAATCACTAAATCCTTCGTATCAAAAAATACAGAGCTAATGCATGCTCAAATCAATAAAACCTTTCAAGTTATCCTCTTTTTAACCATTCCCGCTATTGCAGGTCTTATGGCTTTATCCAAAGAGGTTTACGCTCTTATGTTTGGTGTAAATCAGTTGAATCTGGGTGGAGAGCTCATGTGGTGGTATGCTCCTGTTGCATTGTTCTATTCATTATTTACGATTACAGCGGCCATTTTACAAGGATTGAACAAACAAAACTTTGCTGTTCTCTCCTTAGGTATTGGATTCGTAGTAAAAATTGTTTTGAATATTCCTCTTATCCATCATTTTGAATCGATTGGTACAGTCCTATCAACAAATATTGGTTTTGCTATTACCATCTTGTTAAACCTATTGATTATTAAAAAAGAAGTGCGATACTCTTATCGTTCTGTTTGTTATCAATTAGGTTATGTTATCGGGCTGACCTTAATTATGGTAACAGGTATTTACGTGGTAAAAGGATTCAATCCAGAGATTGTTTCGTTTGTTAAAGCACCATATGCACAGTACGCTCTAAAAGCATTATTAGGTGTAAGTGTAGGTGGATTTGTATTTCTATTTGCCTCTATCCAAACTCCGCTGTTTAGACAAGTGTTTGGTGGAAGGTATTTATTTTTAGATAAATTGAAGGTGATAAAAAGAGGCTCTTAATACAGAGTCTCTTTTGCTGTAAAAATTTATCAAATTTTAAGGGTATTCGCCAAAACCCCAAAAAGAAGAACAAGAGTTTTTTAATTCTACTAAAAGGGGTGAGGTAGCTTTGGAAAAGAAATGGGTATATATTATGCTCACGGACACAGGAACGTGGTTAAATAAAGTAGTTAAAAAGTACACGGATGCCCCTTATAATCATGCATCAATTGGATTAGATGAAAATTTAGAAACGCTCTATAGTTTTGGAAGAAAAAAACCAAAGAACCCGTTCTATGGTGGTTTTGTAAAAGAGGATGTTGTAAGTGGGACTTATCGGCATTTTCCAAATACAAAATGTGTTCTCTATCGATTGCAAATAACAGATAAACAATATAAGCGTATTCGACGTATTATAAAGAAATTTGAAAATCGTAAACATAAATATACATTTAACTTTATTGGATTAATGGCTGTTATGATAGATAAGCCAGTTAAACGGAAATCTGCATATTTTTGCTCTCAATTTGTAGCGGAGGTATTAAGGCGCTCGGGAGTGTACGTATTTGATAAAGAAAGTGCATTAGTACAACCCAATGACTTAAGCAATGTCCCGAAGCTGGAAAAGTTATACGAAGGGAAATTATATGATTATGATAAGGTTCTGGATAAGTTTGAGGAACCACCGTACATGCAAGACATTCCTGGTTATGATTTCTTTTTAAAGAGCTTAAAAAAGAGAATTCATTTTGTTAACCCTATGTTTTATTATCATTATGCTTCAGATAAAATGTCAAAAAAAGAAGAATTACAGAAAAAGTAGCTGATATAAATCAGCTACTTTTTAATTGGTTGAAGGGATTCAATTAAGTCTTGCTCATCTGCAATGTTTACGTCATCAATAAAAATATCATCCATTTCTTCTGCGGCATTCGAAATAGATAATTTTTCAGATTCATTGAGGTTAATAGCTGTATCAATGTTTTCTTGTTTTTTCATAATACGCTTGAACTTAACTTCATCAATACCATTAGTCGTTACAAGATTGATAAAGAAAACAGTTTTGTGTACAGAGCCAAGACGCTGAACACGTCCGTTACGTTGGTTATATTTTGAAGGAGAATCTGGAAGGTCATAGTTAAAGTTATATCTCGCGGCTTGTAGATTGACACCTGCATTGGCAGCGTCCGTAGCAATAAGAAGTTTAGTAGAAGGGTCGTTTTGTAAGTGCCATTGCGCCTTTCGTCGGGTTTGACATGACTCTAGGAAAGGACATTCGGAGCAATTGGGATTCTCTGCTGCGTTCTTTTCTTTTTTTAGTTGTGTCTTCCATCTACATCCTTTTTTCGTGGACCCTGTATATAAAAATAACTGTGCTAATGGTGGAATTTCTTTTGCGTTCTTTTTATTTTTAGATGGTTGAAATAAAAGTGAAATTTTCCGCTCGAGGATACGAGACATTGTTTCAAATTTAGTAAAGGCTATGGCTTTTTCGTTGTTAGCCAAACACGCTTCTTGAATTTTATCGATAAACCGTTGAAGTTTTGGAACGGTTGGAACTTCCTTATCAAATAAAGCATGGAGTTTTTCTTCTATTTGGGTCTCGCTTAAGGTGGGGTCTTTCCGAATTTTTTGTGCTTTCTTATGAATTTTTGCAAAGAATGGAGATTGAAGAAGAAGCCTATGAGCGATGGAGGATTCGCTCCATAATAATAACTCTGGTGTATTACAAACTTCTAATGCATATAATCGAAGGGCTTTCACTTCGTTTTCTAGGAGAAGACGCTGTTTTTGAAGAGCTTCATGAGTAGTCCGAAGTTTGTGAAGATGAGCAGGGCTTTGTTTGGCAGCATCTAACTGTGCGAAAACGGCATTTTCAGCTTTATATGCTTCTCCCCATTCATCATTTCGAGTTTTAAGGGTTTCAACAATATGGTTGTAAAATTGAAATTGATGGTCTTCCCAGTCAACCCGTTCTATTTGTACATTCGCTTTTGGCATTTCATCGCTTACATCGTCAATGGTTCGTCTTAACATATAGGGAGTGAGGAACTTGTTTAAAATAGACAAATTTTTGGTTCCAATTGGTTCGGGGACGCGTTGTGGAAGAGCGTGAGGGTTAAGACGCTTAACGAGGAACTTGTCTTCAAACCACAGTAAACGTTTTTTTACATCAAGCGAAGCGGAAGAGAAAATATCTGGAGATAAATAATCAATAAGAGGAAAAATGTTTTCAATTTCATTATCAATGGGTGTACCTGTCATAATTAATCGGTAGGTGGGATGCTGAATTTCATAAACAGCTTGGCAAACTTGCGTTTGCAGGTTTCGGATTTTTTGTGCTTCATCTAAGATAATCATGTCATATTCATTAGTAAGTATAGTTGTTAAATCTGTGTAATTGCCTTTAATTTGCTTTGTTTTATCCTTTCCTTTGTCCTTGACTATCTCTTGGCCAATTACCTCTCTCTGAGCTAAAAGTTCATAACTGGTAATCGTATAAAAAATATCTTCATTTAAAACACGTTCCAGTAATCGTCTCCGATGTATAAAAGGGGACTCATTCGCTTTGCCATTTCCTTCAATGACTATGTAAGACTCATTGGTGAATCGTTCTGTTTCTTCAGCCCATTGTCCTTTTAAACCAGCTTCAGTAACAATTAAGCAGCGCTTAATCTTGCCTGAATGTTTTAGATAAGCAGCACTTGCAAGGGCTTGAATTGTTTTACCGAGTCCCATTGTATCTCCTAAAATTCCTCCATATACATTCCCTCTCTTACCTTTCGGTGTAGCGACCCATCCCATGGTCACCTTTTGAAAATTACGAGGAGGAAGCTTCATAAAAGAAGCATCGATTTGTTTGGGGATGCGCTGTAAAACGTCTTCAATGGACTCTTCTTCAAAAGAGAGGAATTCTGCATCTCTTTGAATATCCTCATTATTTTTTAAAGAAAGGAGTCTTTCCAAAGAACCCCGTTTTAATGCATCAATAAGGAGTTTCGTAGCATGTTTTGGAAGTGTCCACTTTTTGTCTCCAAAAGTATTAAAATGAGCTCCAGGAATGCGTTTAATTGCATCACTTACTCTTCTGTCAAAGGGGAAATCTAAAATGAGACAGCTTGATGTATATAGAACCGAGATATATGAAAATTCTGTTGTNAAAGAAATACCATTTATNGGCCTATTTGCAGAAGGCTCCATGTACACTCACTCCTTGTATTGGATTTAGAAGGTACTATCATTCTTTAGTATTATAAGCGGGGTGTTTGACAAAAAAAAGAAACCAAACAAAGTGTTTGGTTTAGTTAGCTTGCTTGAGCAAGAGCAGGGGCTTCGCTCATAATTTTCTGTTTGGATAAATCATAATTAAATTCTAAGGTGTTTCCGTTCTGACCAAAACGGTTTTTTAAGAAAATAAAATCAATGATGTTAGGACGCTCTGATTCTTCTTTGTAATAAGCTTCATCACGGTATAAAGCAATAATTACCCCAGCGTCCTGCTCAAACGCACCTGAGTTACGGATGTCTGACATCACTGGGCGTTTATCCTCACGTTCTTCAACTTTACGATTTAACTGTGAACCTACAATCATCGCAATGTTCATTTTTTTACTAATACGTCGTAACCCACCAGAAATCTCGTCGAAATCACTAGATTCTTTTGGTTCTTCTCCGTTGCGCTTTAACATGATTTGGGCATAATCGACGAATACAGATTCAACACCATGTGTTTTAACATAATGTTTTGTAATACGCTCTAACTGTGGTACGGTAACTTCTGTTGTTTCTTCAACAAAGAAGTTATCTCCATACAATTCCACAACCTCTTGTGCTGCTTTTTCGATTCGTGTCCAGTCGCTTTCACTTAAATGCTCTGGACGCTGAATTTTACCCATTGTTGTGTCAGCAATATTTGCAAGTACACGTTGAAATAGTTGAATAGCTGGCATCTCAATAGAAACAAATAGAACTTTCACACCACGCCTAGCAGCTTGTATGGAAAAGTTTAACATAACTACGGTTTTTCCCATGCCCGGTCTTGCCGCTAAAATGGCAAAATTCCCTTTCTTCCACCCTCCATCAAGTGCTTCGTCCATTCGTTTGTAACCAGTTGTAACGGTTTCTTTTGATTCGTTGTTGGCCGATTCGTTCATGGTGTTGATGGTATGATGGATACCTTCTGTTAATGTATAGGACTTCTTTTCTTCGTCTTCTTTAATCATTTGGGAAAGGTGGTAAAGCATATTTTCGATGTATTGTTCGATTGTATTTTTTTCATGTAGATTGGTGATAGATTCTTTGGTAGACATATCAATAATGTTTTTACCCATTTTTTTATAAATCGAATTTTGATAGCGGCGCTGGAGAATTTTAATATGAACGGCAAGAGCTTCTAACGTTTCTGGTGAATTTTTTGCGCGAACTTCTCGAAGATAAGAAAGAATGCGTTTACGCGTTTCTTCGTTGGAGGGGTTAAGTTGGTCAATGATTAACGATTCTGTAGGTTCGGTGCCAAACATACTAACATCATTAAACGCTCGGACTAAGCGATTGGTTTGTTTGTTTAAAAATAATTCAGGGTTTATAGGGTTAACAGTGAAATGTTTGCGGCATTCGGGGTCATAAAACATGGAGGAAAGGATAAGTTCTTCACGGAAATTGGGCTTATTTTCAATGCTGACAGTTTGGGTCATAGTGACACTCCTTAATCAAAGAAATCGTAGTTATCGTAGGCTTCTTCCATTTGTTCTAAGCGGAAATCATAATCGTTGGCTAGGAGGGTAATAAAAAAAGAACCATTAAAGGTGCTAGTAAGAGGTTTGTCATATAATTCTTCCCAGGCGTTGGGGTAGAGGTTGCTTGTACAAATAGTGGGTAAGTTTCTGTTTTTACGTAAGCGGAAAATCTCTTTCATTCGTTTGAGGGACCATTGTGAGTCTGTGTGATACTCATTACAGAGTTCGTCAATAATTAAAAGGTCAGTTTCGGTTACGATTTTGTGAAGGTTAATTCTTTTACTAATGACATTATCGATAATATCTTGCATCGTAGAAAAATAAACAGTTTTGTTTCTAGCTAGGAATTCGCTCGCAATAGCGCAAGCAAGGAATGTTTTTTGACGCCCAGTTTCGCCTATAAGCATGAGATTGCGAGTTTTTGTGCGAGGGTGAGTATCAAGGTACTCCAGTGTTTTTTCGGTGTATTGTGTAGCAAAGAAATGAATACCTTTCTTTACAGGGTGTTCGTCATAAGTGCGAGCGATAAATGCATCTGGCTTTTCAGGAGGGATGTTGTTTTTATCTTTGTATCTTCCGTCAGGTTTTCTAGGTGCTACCACTTTTTTAGGTTGTAATAGGGAAACATCGACCTCTTTAAGTGCAGCAATATTAGCAGACCAATAATCTTCTTGGATATTGGCTTTTTTTTGTTTGCGTTGGAAGACGGTGTCCTTATAGCATTGGCAAGGGGTGGAGAACTCCTCACCATCTACAATAGTACTGGTATAACCACTGCCATCGCATTCATTGTAAGGACAACTGTTTAATCGGAAGCCTTGATGTTCATCTTCTTCAGTTTTTTTTATTTTAATATTCCCTTGAATAATGGAGCGTATCATATTCATAGCTTCTGTTTTCTTGAGCTTACTATGACCAGTGGGGGAAGGGGGAGGGGTTTGAGGAACGTCTTTTTCATTAGTCATATTTTTTGCCACCTCTTTTATTCTTAAACATTTGTTCGGTAGGTTTTACGATATAAAAAAAATCAAGAAAGTTTTTTTGTGATTTAAAGCGAAGTATCATACTCCGAATTTGAGCAGGGGTTGCAGCGCGTAAGCAACGTTTTAGAGGAAGGATGTCATCTTTCATAAAGGGGCGTTTTAAAATAGACTCATAGTTTCGAATTACTTCTTGCTCGTACATATGCATACGACATTTTTCGTAAGGAGTTAGTGGGCGATTATCAAAATTTCGTACACGTTTTAGTTCATCCATGTGTTCACCTTCTTCTAAATTATTATAAAATATATTTTTTTTGATATCAAATAAAAAAAGCAAGCCCAAGCTTGCTTTTAATAAGTGCACGCTTCATCGCTACGTACGCACTTGTCTGCTTGCGGATAAGCAATTGCCCATACTTCACCTGTATTGGTGCCATCAAATCCAAATTTTTCATATAATTTTGAATAGAAATAAGTGTAATTAAACTTAATTCCTACAAAAACAACGTTTGCAGATTTAATGGTTTGAATTTTCCCACCTTTTTCTCCGATTTTAACTGTATTTTTTTTAACACCTGAAACTTGTACGTTATCTGCTTTAATAACATCTCCGTTAGCAGTTGTACAAGAAAAATCCAGTTTGTATTTTTGGTTAATTTCTGATTTATCTGCAGTTTCGGGGTCAAAAGTATCATCGTATAATGAACCATCAGGCAGTGCTTCAAAGTCAAAACAAATATCTTTTGTAGTAACACTAGCCAATTGGTTTTTACCAGTCACTTCTTTGTAGATAGAATTGTTTACATATGTTACGATTGCCTCTTTCGCAAAAGAATCACTTTGTTGTTTTTTTAATTGATATTGCGCGCTTTGAGGAAGAATTGGATTAATATGCCCGCTTACATCATTGTGAAGTGGGTGGTCCACGTTATCTTCGTATCCAATAGAATTATGTAAAATTTCGATGATGCCAGCTTGTTCTTTTAATAAAATGTCTATTGCTTGAGCTCTTACTCTTGCTCCTTCTTCTGCTGCTTGATGCATTCTAGTAATAGTTTGAGTGCCTTGCAACAGATTCATTAAAATTGCAGAGAGAGTTAGAAGGGCAATAATAATATAAAGTGCATAAATAAAGATGGCTCCTTTTTTGCGTCTTTTCATTATTATCCCTCCTTAATTCCAATAATTGAATCGACCTGAAAATTCTTTTTCGCTGGTTCCTTTGCCAGAGGCATATGTATTATCTGCCAAGCCTGGAATGATGTTTCCAATAGCTTGGAATTTTGATTTAATCATAACCACGATTTGTTGTTGAGAAATGCCGCTTTTAGTTCCTTTTTCAGTGTATACACAAATTACTCGGGCTTTATCTTTTATAATGTCTTTACAATTTTGAGTAGGTTCTATATAAAGTTCTGGTGTTTTAGCAGTGCCTTTCTCATCATGAAACAATAAAACATAATTAAAAGAACTAGCGCTAGTTTTAATTTTGTCTAACAATAAATTTCTTAATTCTTCATCGTCTTTAGGGATATTACCTGTATTACCACGTAATTCTTGAGTTAAAATACGTGCACCTTCGTTCGCAGCTTGGTGAACCGTGTTTTGGGCCATTGAGTAAAATATAATAAACATACAAGCCCAAGCAGCAAACCATATCATTGGTATAATGATAATAAATTCAACGAGAGCTGAAGCTTTTTTCTTTTTAAAAGTTTGTTTAAGCATAGTATAACCTCCCTTCGTGGTGGATTAGAAAAAGATAAAATAGCATGTAGCGATAGTAATTGGTACACTAAACGCTATTTTTTTGGTAACAACATTTGATTTTGGAATAGCATACACGAAAAAGTGAAAAACGTTCCTAAAAAGTCCGAATATTTCTTTTGGAGCTATCATAAATAGAAATAAAAAACCTGCAAGTAAAACGGACCAATATAATATTAGGAATGTCAATTTAATGCCCATAAATGTTGATATAACCATTAACAATTTCATATCACCTGCACCAATAATTGATGCACCGAAGAAAGATTCTCCTATAGCCCAAATCGTGAATGTAATAATAAAAACAATAAGCAAAGCAAAAAGAGAGGAGAACAAACCACTAGAACCATTTGTGAAGAAGCTGGTACCTAATCCAAGTAATAAACCTACAATAATAAAAGGCGCTGGAATTTGAAATGTTTTTATATCCCATAAACTAATAACAATAAGTAAAATAATTAAGATATACCCGCTCATACCAATTCCTCCATAGTATTAAAGAAATACAGAAATAGGAGGTTGCCTGACGTGTCAGATAACCTCCTATATATAGTAAAGCAGTATTAAGTAGTTGTACCGCCGCCGTCTTTAGTAAGACCGTCGATTTGAGATTTAGAGTTGTTAGTAGCGTTAGTCATAGCAGTTTTAATTTTAGGGTAAGCTAAAACTAAAATTACAACAACAACAGCTAATACGATGATGTATTGTACAACATCTCCACGTTTTTCACCCATAAATTTTTTAAATAAGTTTTTCACATCAAACGCCTCCTTTCGTTAATACTCTTGTACTATAACCATTTTTTACCATATAGCAAGCTTTTTTTTCGCTTTTTTATAAAATAGAAAAGGTTTAGAAACAAGAATCCTTGATTAATTAGAGTTACTATATTTAAGAAAGAGAAGAAAGCAAGAAAAAAACCTTCCAAATTTTAGAAGGTTTACATCATGCCACTTGCTCCCATTAATTGAACGACCGATGGTCCAACAATAATGATTAAACAAGTGCCTAATAAGAATAAACTTGGTAACAAAAGAGTAACTGAGGCTTTTTGCGCTTTTGTTTCGATAAGAAGTTTCTTCATTTTACGAAGTTTTTCTGCTTGAGAATCTAATGTTTTTTGAATAGGTGTACCAAAGTTTTCAGATTGGTTAATTTGGCTAACTAATGAATCAATTTCAAGAACCCCACAACGACGAGCCATTTGTGCTAAAGCGTCACGGCGGCGTGCTCCAGAATTTATTTCATTAAGAGCTAGTTTAAATTCGTCAGTAATTTCCCCTTCACTCCTATCCGCAACTTTTCGTATGGCATCTTCTAAATTCTTTGCGCTAGGAGCAGTTGCAGCAAGTAAATCAAGAAAATCGGGGACTGTTTTTTTNATTTTATACTGACGTTTTTTAATTTTATCGTTAAGCAAAGAATCTGGAAGTAAGAAACCAAGAAAACCAAATAACAACATAAGGATTCCGTTTCCAAGAATAAGGCCTAATACAGAAAAGACCATACAGAAGATAATTTTTTTGGCCCAGTGTTGAGTAGGCTTTGTTGTGTAATCATTAGCTTGAATAAGTTTCGTTTCAAGAGGGGCGTACTTTCCTCTCTCAACGTTTTTTTCTACGAAAATGCTGATTCTTTGCTCAATCATCATATACAAACGTTGATGAAAAGGTTTTCTCATTAATTTCTCTTCTTCGGTACCTGAGGAAAATATATTCATATCTTGTATACGTCTGAAAATGTTCTGGGCTCTAGATGTGGTTAAAACATTTCCTGCGATAACAAAGAATGTAAATAATAAGATAAATAGTAGCCAACCAGTAAAACTAATAGAAGCTATTCGTTCTAAAATCATGCGTCATTCCTCCTTTCTAAATCTCTTTTGTAACATTCTTAATAATAAGGGAAATGATAAAGACACCAATTGCATATAGAATTGCAGCAGCTATAATCATAATCCAACCAGTAATACTTTGAATCATGATAAGGTATTGGTCACTACTCATAGTTATAAATAGTGCTAAGAAGCCTACTGGAGCAAACATTAAAATAGTACCTGTCATCTTTGCGTTTGCAATAGTTTTCTTTACTTCTTGTTTTAATTCTTGACGCTCTTGTACGACTTGTACCATTTTACGGAGTAATGGTTCGAGCTCTCCTCCAACTTCATATTGAATTTCCATAGCATTGATGGCCATAGTGAAGTCTTCAATATTTACACGATGTTTTAAGTCGTATAAAGCTTCTCTTAATGTTTTCCCTGCTTCCATTTCTTTATAAGCTTGTTCAAATTCATCTCCCATAGGATAAGGCATTTCTTCGCCTACTATTTTAATGGCATTATTAATAACGTGACCTGATTTTAATGCATCTGCAATATTTAGAAGTGCATCTTGGATTTGCGTTTCTAGGATTTTTCTGCGCTTTTTTTCCAAGTATTTAACCCAACCATAAGGGAAATAAGAACCTAGAAACCCTAAAACTACACCCGCAAGTAATCTTCCTAGAAAGTCTTGAGCTAGGTTTGTAGATAGGAAAGCAAAGGCTGATTTCCAAATTACTGAAAATGGATAAACTACACTACCTAAAATAAAGCCTGCAATGGTTCCAATTGTCATAAATGTAAGGAATTCTTTCGGTGTAAATAATATATTCGCTCGTTTTAAGGTGGTTTTAATTTTATCTTCTTGGCTTTCGAAAAGTTTTTCAATCAAAGTGAAGCGGAAAGCTTTAGCCTCATCAGAGTCTTTATCTTTTTCGAGTCGCGCGCTAACTTGACGATTAATTTGATTGTTTTTCATTCGATAGAGGTCAATGCTTAAAATAATTAATAGAGTCATTGAGAATAAGAGGTAGACAAAGAAAGATGGGTGTTGAACAAAAGCGTCGCTCATACGCTCTGTAAACCAACTAAATATGTTCATATTATTCCTCCTCTCTATTGATAAGAGTATAAAAATCTGTTCCGTGTCGTTCGAATTTTGCTAGAAAGTCCTCTGGTGGTTGATACCCTGTGTATTCAAATTCACCCTGAAGTTTCTTATCCACTACTCCTGTAAGTTTCCAGTGGAAAATGTTTTTTGTAATAACAGTAGCTTTTTCGTGGTCATAGTGAGAAACGTGAGCAATATGAGTAATTTTACGACTTCCATCGTTTAATCGTTGAATTTGAACAATGATGTCTACTGCTTCGGCAATTAACTCTCGAATGGCACGAGAGGGAAGTTCAAAACCAGCTTGTAGAATTAAGTTATCAAGACGTGCAATACAAGCGTCAGGATTATTGGCATGGACGGTCACTTTTGTTACTCCACGCATATAAGCGTGTGGTGGGTCAATACCCACTCCCTATTTCTCAATAGGGGTCAGACTATACCATCAACTCTTATAGAGTTGTCCCTTGATAGTCGTTGAGAGCTTTCCATATCCAAGTGGACGTAGGACTGTCTCTGCTGATTGTCTCCGTGTATAAAACATTTTCAGGTATCGTCATTCGTTTCCAAATGAGATTACTAGTTTTATCTTTTGAAGAGTTCCCAGCATATTCGGGATTTTCTTCTACCATCACTGGTAGAAGGGGCAATTCATTTACCCATACTGCCATCGTGTCCTGTATTACAAGCTTGCATTAGGTCAAATGCTGAACCATCACGAACCTCACCAACGATAACGCGCTCTGGACGCATACGAAGAGAGTCTTTAATGAGCATACGAATGGTGTATTCTCCGTGTCCTTCAGCATTTGGAGGGCGGGATTCTAGTCTTACAACGTGGTCATTGTTTAGTTGTAATTCCGCAGAATCTTCAATAGTGATAATGCGTTCATCGTTAGGTACGGCATTGGACAAAATATTTAACGTTGTTGTTTTACCAGAACCTGTACCACCCGAAACAATGGTATTTAAACGAGCTTTAACGGCTCCAACAAGAAAATTAGCTGCTTGAGGAGAAATACTGCCAAATTTAATTAGGTCTTCAATGNCTAATTTTTCTTGTTTAAATTTACGAATGGTAATGGTTGTGCCTTTCATCGCTAATGGAGGAATAATGATATGCACACGCGAGCCGTCAGGCAGGCGAGCATCAACCGTGGGACTAGCTGTATCAACACGACGTCCGATGTGTCCTGCAATTTTACGAGCTAAATTTAGAACTTCATCTTCGTCACGAAATACAGTATCTGTGCGAATTAATTTACCTTTTCGTTCTATCCAAACTTCGTTATATGAATTAACCATAATCTCTGAATTTTCGGGGTCTTCCATTAAGTGGTGGATGCGGCCAAGAGAAGTGATTTCTTTTAGCATGTCTTGTGTAAGTGCGGAACGTTCGTTATGGGGTAAAAAGGTTCCAGATTCGTTAATAATAACGCGAATCATTTTTTCGACGCGCGCAATTTCTTCCAAGTTTTTATTTCCGAATAGATTCATGTTTTGCAAACGAGTAGCTAGGCTCGTGGAAATAAGGCTACGCAAACGTTCTATTTCCTGTTTGCGTTCTTTGTATACTTTTTCTTGATTCTTTTGACTGGCGATTTTATCGAAAAAATTGGCGTTGTCTTTTTCGTGGATATTTTTGAAAAAATCATCCATAGATATCCCTCCTTTAAAAAGAAGTACATAAGAAAACCCCCAACAAATCCTTCACTTGAAAGAACAACGTGAGAGGCTGTTGGAGGTAAGTGAAAGCTTATCGCTTAAATAAAGACTTAATAAATTTGCTTTCAGTTTTCTTTTTAGTCCCCTTAGATGGATTGGATAAAGAAAGTTCTTTTTCAAGTGGGTATGTAATGCGTGCAAGTTCTTTAATTTCTCTTGCAATGCTGCTATTGCTATGAATTATAAATTGCCCATTATTTGAAAGATGTGTAATACTAACATCCTCTGGAATGCTTAGGCGGACAGAGTTGTTGTGTATAGTCTTTTTAACAGTATCAACGTGAATTCCCGTTTTTGGATTGTCTTTGTTTAATACATAAACGCTTTTTTGAAGAAATTTCTGACCGATGGCACCTTCTACAGTTTTTAGCATCGTGATAAATTTACGTGTGTGTAAAAGACTGCTTAAGTCTGGTTCCATAATGACAATGTTTTTATCTGAAATTGTAAGAGGGAAGGTAGAGGCATCAGAACGAAGGTTAGTTGATGTATCGACTAACACTAGGTCAAACATGCCACGGAGTTTTTCAAATAACGGAATGATAACCTCTCGATTAATTATGGAAATATCACGAATAGCGTCAGGTGGAGTTTCAAGGATTTTGATACCAGTAGGTTCATGAGTGACAAGAGCTTGACGAATTAACTCTTCATCTAAAATTTCTTTATCTTCAACAATATCAAATAGGTTTCGAGTCGGCATAATCAACTCATCCTGATGAAACTTATACAATACAGAAGGAAAGGCTAAATTGAAATCAACAATACAAATTTTAGGTTTGTATTCCGAAAACTTATTTACAGCCACTGCAGTGTTAACAAGTAGAGATGTTTTTCCAGCACTACTTGTAGACGAGAAAACAATTAAGAAATTAGGCTTCTGCCCTTCTAAATCGTCAGGGTCTTGATATATATTTGAGCTTAAAGAATTGTCTGCATACATGTCGAATAGAGAACGTTGAGAGGAAGGTTGAGGAGAGGAGGGAGCGGGAGAAGAATAGTTGAACTCTTCAGTTGCTTCTTCTGGTTCATCCATTTCTTCGACTTCTTTGTTCGCAATATCAAAACGCTTGCGGTTCGGCTCTTCTTTTTCACGGGTTGGTAAATCGTAATTTTTTAGGAAGGCATTTGTTTCTTCATGGCTTTCTTCTAATAAATCACGGTATTCGTCGTCTACAAAATCTGAAAGATTATCACTACTAACAGGTACATCAAGAACCTCACGTTGTTTAACGCCTTCGTTAGAAGTAGATTCGTAAGGTGCAGACTCGTCTGAGCCAAATAATTCATCTTCATCATCCATATCTGTGTCATTTGCAAGTTGATAGATGGTATCGATTAGGTGTTTTGCTTTAAATGGCTTTAAAATAATCTCATCCGCACCTTTTTCTTTTGCTACTTCTGCTTGGTTTCGAGTGCTTGAAGATACCATAATAATAATTTTTCCATCTGGATTCACTTTCTTAATTTTTTCAATTAAATATATCCCCATTTGGTCAGGAAGGAAGGCAGAGATTAAATAAACATCTGCCTCTTTCGCACGACTTAAATCATTCACGCAGCTTGTATAGTTATGAGAATGTCCAATTAGTTTGATGCCAAGTTGGGGATTGTCATAGAGAAGTTCCTCAAGGCGAGAAACTGTTTTCTCTTCAATATCCACAATATATAGCTTTATCTTACGAGACAAAACAATCACCCCTTATTCAAAAAGTAGAAATAAAGCTTATTCAGGTTTTTCGATAACAGTAGCGTCAGTAGAAGAAGTAGATTCCTCAGTCAAGTCTGTCTTTGAACCATCAGCTGCATTTGTAACTTCAGTCAATGTAGAGTTTGCATTTGATAATGCAGCGTTGTCTTTAACGAAATCACGAAGTTCAAATTCTGAGATTGTAGATGGTTTATCAGAATCAGTGTAACAAGTTACATCATCTTTTGATTTGGTATCAACATCAGAACATGCCAAACTATCCTTTTTCTGACCAGGTAATTGAAGAACAAATTTACCAATTTCTTGACCAAGTGCTAGTTTATTAAACTGACTTTGCGTAACAAGAACGTAAACATTGGTTTCTTCAATTGATTGAACGGTTACATCAGTAAGTAATGGTCCAGTGATTAGGCCATCTTCTTTGTCTTTAGGCTCTAAAGTTAACATAACGTCAATTTTATCTCCTGGTTGAACTTCTGGTGGAAGAGCTGCTTTCCCGTCAACAATCTTGAACACCGTATGGAATTTTGTCATTTCTGCAGCGAACTCACCTGATTTTTTCTTGCTTGATAAATATTTAGTTGGAATAGGAGTACCTACAGGTAATTCAAAACGTAAATATTGGTCTTCAAGTTGGCCTAAAGAAGTAACTAATGCTCCTTCACCAAAGTTTTTCATTTCAGATTTTAAGATTTTTCTCTCTTGGAAATATTGTTTTTGTTCGTTTAATTTCTTATTTGTATCTAATTTATCACTGGCTACTACCACGATAGTTGTCGTATTGTTACGACCAGCAAGTAATGTTACTAAAATAATAGAAATAACCAAAGCCAAAAATACAATTAAGATTTGCTGAAGCTTCATCTTTTTTTGCATTTAAAATCACCTCACTCGTGAAAGGAATGTATTCGTAAACGGCTAAAAGGTCAAGGAAAAACCAAATTTTTCTTAATATAGAAAAAACGCGTTAATAAACGCGTTTAGAACTGGAGAGTTTCCCAAGAAGGTTCGTCCATTTTCTTAAATTTTTGTAAAGTAGAAAAGTGAACGAAAAGAGGGGTAGAAGCTGTATATTCTGTTGCCATCCAGCGAAAGAAATGAGTCTTTGTTTTCGCATAAAGACTGTTTGGCGTGTCGGCCAGAATATATAGCTGGGGCGTTAACTTATCTTTGTATGTATTCAGTAAATTGAATAGGGATTCTTGAGAAAACTGGTAATTATCATAGATAAGTAGAGACGCCTTGTTGTTTTTCTCCAAAATATAAACACCTTTATGATTGGTTTTTGATAGATGATAACCACTGTTTTCCATCTTCTTTTGAATTAAATCAAAGCGAAAATCGGTAGGCAGCTTGCGTTTGCTGGTTAACTTATAACCGATGTATGAAGCGGTCAGTAATGTGGAAACCAATACTGCTTTTTTCATGAAATCACCTCGCATAAGTAAAAGATAATTCAAAAAAAGAAATAAGCAAGAAAAAAGTGGACATAAAAAAAGGATGCAGTGAGCATCCTTTTTTTACAAGTTGATATCATCCCATAATGGCTTTTTGCCTTCTTTTAGTTTTCCAAACGTCGTAAAGTTTGCTTGAATACCTTTTGCTTGGTCCATTCCACCAAGGTGTTTTTGAACCCATAAGAAAAATTGACGCTTGGTTTTACTGAAAAGAATGTCTTCGTTAGGACAGATAAAGTAAAATTGTTGTGTTACTTCGCGAATTTTATCCATAGCCACGTAGAAGTCTTCGTCATTGTGTGTTCCTCGTTCAACCTCAATGTAACAAGTTTCATCGCCTTTTTCGATAATAAGGTCAAAACTCTTATGTTTACCTCCGCTAACATCTCTGCGAAGGTCTTTTCTTTCAGTATGTACTGTGTATCCCATTTCTTTAAAAATAGCTGCAGAATCTTTGATTAAAAATCCGTGTTCGGCAGAAGCATGTTGACGAATAAGAAGGGCAAGTTCAGATTTTACAGGTACTTCGTTTGTAAGGGCGAAATAGATATGTTTGCCGAGGTCTGTTAATTCATAAATCTTAAAGATACCACCACGTGAACCTAATTTGATTTGGTCGTTGGTAAGGATTTGCGCATTTATTAAATCGTTAACCGCATTATTCATATTATTTTTTTGAAACTTGGTTCCATGGAAGAAGAGCGGCTTTGCATCTTCTCGTTCTGATAATAAGTCTTTTAATTCTGTATTTCGTGATACGCCAACTTCACCTATCATCTTAATGATAAATTTTGCATCTTCGGACAAGCTTTCTAAATATGGGTCCACATCAATTGCCTGAGTTGGGTCGTATGTGTCATCTCGTTCAAGTTTATTTGTTAGAACTACTTCTTCTTCAACGGGTTCAGGGCGAGAAGGTCGTGTGCGTTGTGGACGAGTAGGGCGTTCCTGGCGTTGTGGACGTTCGCGTGTTTGTGTTTTCTCTTCAGCTTTAGGGTTTTGACGAGAAGGTCGCTCTGCTGGTCTTGATGAGTTGGGGCGAGAATTTGAAGAAGTTGTTGATTTAGAAGGGCTATTGGAATCACGCTTTGCTTCTACTTCGCGTACAGGACGATTTGAAGATGGACGCTCTTGTTTTTTGTTTGGAGCAACTTGTTCTTGGCGCTGATTGCGAGAAGGGGTACTATTTTGGTCAGAACGATTAGTAGGTTTTCGATTTGAATTGGATTGTTGAGGAGATGTTTTTCGTGTTTGTTCTTCGCGAGCAGGTCGGTTGTTTTCTGCGGGCTTCCGAGTAGGTTTAGAAGAAGGAGATGATTTAGGCGTAGGAGCTGGTTTTTCATTGGTGTTTCGACGATTTGAAGTTGGGCGTTCGTTTTGCGTACGTGAATTTTGATTACGGTTAGGGGTGGATTGCGGTTGGAAACGTTTTGGAGGCTCTACAACCTCTTCTTCTTCGTCCTCAAATAAATCACCATATTCTTGACTGTATAACTCATCAAAATCGTTTTTTTCCTCTTTTGGTGAATTATCGTAACCACCTAATGTAAAGGACTCTTCTTCTTCTTCTTTTTCTTCGTATGCAACTGGTTGGTTCGTTTCTTCGTATTCATCCTCTTCATAGTCCTCTTCTTCTTCGTCAGAATTGTAATTATTTGTTTCATAAGTATCCGAGATGTTAAAGTACTCATTGCCGTTGTCATCATATTCTTCATCGTGGTCCGCATCATATTCGCTTTCATCAATATATATTGGTTCTTCTAGGGTTTCTTCTTCTTGTTCTTGTGGAAATGAAGCATTTTCTAATTGGTCATATAATTTATCGATTTCTTGTTCCAATTCAAGATTGTGATTTTCGACTTTTGTCAGCTTATTTTTTAAACCTTGGATTTGGTTTGATAAATCTACAGTTTCTTGTTCTACATAATCGTCTGCGTTTTTAGCTCGGTTAATAACAAAGTTTAAACGGCTAATCATTTCATCTTCAATTTCGTCAATGGACCAACTAGGAGCCTCTAATTTTGTTTTTAACTCCACTCCATCAGGTATCATTGTTCCAATAATACGAATAAATTCTTTTAATTTTGAAATAGTTGTTTTCATATTATGAAATTCAACGGATTGCTCTTTAAATGATTTATCTACTTTTGTAAATTCACCAGAAACTTCTTTTATACGGTCAAGAAGTACAAGATACTCTTTTTTTAACAAGCGAAGTTGTTTTTCTTTCGGCATTTTATCTAGTTTTAAATAGTCAATTTGCTCAATGTCAGCGAGGTAATCTTTTGTTTCGAAATCCTCACCAATTTCTTGTTCGAAAATATCGACTTTGTCGAGTTCAATGCTTTTGCTCTTTTTGGGGTTAGGTTTTTGAAACTTATTTTCACCTTCCCCGATAATGAAGGAATCTAAGTTGATACCGTCCATTTTGTTGGACTTTTTAACTAAGTTTGTTTCTTTAACGTTTTCTTCTTTGCGAGTTCGTTCAATGTTCGCACGAATCAATCGAAAAATGTCAGACATGAGAATCCCCCTTTCATGCGCATCATATCATCTAATCCTTCTTTTTTTTTACACAAATTCTTTCAAAAAGGCAAATAAAAACAAGTTATTTCATTGGGAGAGGGGTTAAGTTGATAGGAGAATAGATAATAAGGTCAACGCGTGGATTTTGTTCATCAATAGAAAAGTCTAGTGTGCGGTCTAGAATATAAAAATCATTCTCGTGGATAACACCCTCAATAGCATCTAATAAAAGTTTTTTAGCATTATGTGTATCAGATTGTTTATTAGGTAGATAGAAAAATAAATCTACTGCAACTTTCGAGGGAGCCTGTTGAGTGGTCCAATTTGATTGCTTTTTCCACTCTTCTGTTAGAGAACGCCAAAGTAATAAATGGTTTTCAGCTATGGGTTTTAAACGGCGGCCGCCTCCGCCTCGAAAGCCTGCACTCATATAAATATGATTTACACTGGGAAAGAAACCTGTGGAANGAATAGGAACGTCTTTCGTTTCAAAAATAGGTTTAGGTTGCCCTTTGTTTTTCCCACGAGTGTAAACACCATCGTATCCTGTTAAAACTTTACGCTTATGGGTTTTAATACGCCAATCGTATACAGGTTTTTTTTCTCCTTTTTTTGCCCCAGTTTTATAAGAAGTGTATGATTGTATAAATCTTTCCTTTACAGGTTGATTTGGTTCGTGATGCTGAGTTCCGTTTGTTCCAAACATCATGAGGGGTAAAGTCAAAATTGGGAATGAAGAGAGTTCAGAAAAAGAAGCTTTCATAAATAATGCCTCCTAAATTAGAGTTCGGAGAAAATAAATAGATGTTTTCTCTATACACTAGTTTTCTATTTTTTCAACAAAACCTAAAAAAAATAAACAGAACGAAAAGTTCTGTTTATTTTGGAGCTGCAGCTTTCATAAATTTTGATACACTGACTTCGTGAGTAGTAATGGTTTTGTTCACTTTTTTCTTCTTTTTATTTCCGTGTTCGGTCAAATATTTATAGGTAACGTCTTTTTCGAAGCTGCGGGATTGAAGGCGTCCAATAACTTTTACAACATCTCCGACTTGGAGGTTTGCAAATGCGTCCTCTGCAAAATGAGCCCAAGAAATGACGTTGTTGTGAAAAGCACGCTTATCTCCGAAGAAACGGCTTTGTGTGCGAACACGGAAACTACAAAATGGTACACGTGATTCTTGTCCGAGCATGTCAAAATAGGGAGTTGTAATCACTTTACCTGTTAAAATAACTTTGTTTTTGTCGCCTTCTAATTCTCCAAGTTCATACTCTACTGGTTCCACTTTGCTTGAAATAATTTCAAAAGCTACATGTTCAGTTTCTTTAAATACATCTCCATTTTCATCCACGCGATATAAATAGTTCCGTTCAGCTGATTTTTCTTTCGTATTATCTTCAATGAACATGGAATCTTCAGGAACTTTTTTAATAAAGCCAATTGCTAAAAGTTTTTTCCAATCAATAGGTTCTCTTTTACCAAATTTAGTTTCTTTAATAGAAGGAATTTCGCCAAAGACATCCACATAGTTGCGAACAGCATCAATAATATGCTGTTCAACTAAATGAAAATCAAGCGTATAGTTACGACTTTGGAGGACGCCTTTAATCCTAATGCGCTGACCTTCAATGTAATCTTGTGGAAATGTTTCGTGGTCAAATAAAATGATGCGATTTGTATCGTAGCGTATTTCATCGTCTACTGTTTTGCGTTCACGTTGTGATAGTAAGTCAAATTGAATAATTGGACGAACGGCGCCGTTTCCAGTCGAGTACTTAACAAGCGGAGGAAGTTTTTGAATGACACCTGTAATATCAACGAAATTTTCGTCTTTTTTATAGGAGAAATTAATCATCAGCTTGCACTCCTTTCTTTTTTTTCTTTTTTGATTCAAAAATTAAACGCACTTCATTCAAATCGTACGGTTGGTGATGTGTTTGGCTATAAAACCAAAATTCGGATTCTGATAAATATTTAGAACCTACAAGTTGTTCCATTAAATCTTTCATCGTTTCAGTCATGATTTTATCTCCGTACTGTCCAATGTGAAGGTCGTAGCGTTTTGGATAAAGTTCAATAATAAATTTTTCTTGTTTCACGTCCCACACGCGTTCAATATCATAATCGCTTATTAGGTAGAGACCATCATAAAGTAAGTTACCTGAAAGAATGATTTGTTCAATTTTAGAGGTTGAATTTTCATCAGCTAATCGATGGTAGACGTAATAGTAAGTGTCTTCGTAACCGTTTAATTTGGCATAGCAAAACTTATTTAAAATTGGTTCAAGGAGGGTCAAACGTCGTTCTTCTTGCCCTTTTGAACGCTTTTTACTTTTAGTGCCCATGTTAACCACCTCTTGGTAAAGAAAAACCCTTAGTTACCAAACGGACAAGAAGAAAAAAACTTTAGAAAAAACCCTCAAAAAGAAAGGGATTTGACGAAATAAAAAGCAAGAAAGAACGATAAAGGCAGGAAGGTGATGGAATGAATCAATCGAGGCAGCGCTTAATGTTTATGGCTTATGTCGTTTTAATTGCGTTTGTCCTGCTTAGTGGTAGGTTTTTTTATTTACAAACGTTTAAGGCAGAACATTTGCAGAAAAAAGTAGTCGAACAACGAGTGAAAGAAATTGTTGAACAACCTGAACGAGGCCGTATCGTAGACCGCAATGGAGATGTCATGGCATTTAGTCTCATGGCAAAAGATATTGCGCTGTATCCTAACTTAATAACAGGAAAAAGCCGACAAGAAGCAATGGCAGAATTACTTTCCAAAGAATTGGATATGCCATATAACGAAGTAATGAATAAAATTCGCGCCAAAGATAGCAAAGGAAACCCACTTCAATGGGTTTCACTAGCAAAACGCGTAGATATTGATGTAGCTAAACGAATTCAAGAAGCAAACCTTGGTGGAATTGAGATTAAAAACAGTCCTAAGAGATACTATCCTAACGGAAAAACAGGAGGCAGTATTTTAGGTTTTGTTAATCACGAAGGGGCGGCTCTTGGTGGAATTGAGTTGTCTCTAGATAAAAATTTAAGAGGTGTTCCAGGTTATCGATTAGCCGAAACAGATAGTGTTGGTAAAATTATTCCTATTGGGTTTGAAAATATTTCGACAGCATTAGATGGGCAAACGGTTCATTTAACAACAGATAATTATTTACAGCATGTAGTAGAAGATGCATTAAAACAAACAAAAAAAGAACTGAAAGCAACAAAGGTCCATGCTGTGCTTATGAATCCAAATGACGGTTCTATCCTGGCAATGGCCAGTGCTCCTTCATTTGACCCTAATAATTATTCAAAATCGAAGCAGTCAACGTGGACCCTGAATCCAGCTACATACGTATATGAGCCTGGTAGTACGTTTAAGCCAATTTATATGGCAGCTGCAATGGATGCTGGTCATATTACAAAAGATTTTACTTACGAAGATGCGGGTTCAATTAATGTAAATGGTGTAAATATCCGTAACTGGGATGGTCAAGGTCCAGGGAAAGCAACGTTACAAGATGTCATCGTAAATTCATCAAATGTGGGAATGATTAATATTTCTCGCACTATGACAAGTGAGCAAACAATAAAAGGATTAAGAAAAGCAGGGATTGGGCAAAAAACAGGTATTGAACTTCCAGGTGAAGAAATTGGTTTATTCCCAACAGCTAAGTCACTAGATGACGACCCTATTCGAAAAGCAACTGTGTCCTTTGGTCAAGGTATAAGTGTAACACCTGTACAATTGCTAACTGCATTTAGTCAAATTGTGAATGGTGGCCATGAAATTAAAGCTCATCTTGTGCAAAATGCAAAAGACCAATTTGGTAACATTACTTACCAGCGTGACGTCGCAAAAGGAAAACAAATCTATAAAGCAGATACCGTAAAAAATATTAAGAAATACTTAAAAGCTAACATGGAAATTGGTTCTGGAAAGGACTATCAATTAAAAGGTACTAAAGCAGGCGGGAAAACTGGCTCAGCATGGTTTGTTGAAAATGGTAAATACGTAGATGGAGAGATTATTGGTTCATTTATGGGATTTGTTCCATACGATAAACCAAAATACGCTTTGCTAGTCGTAGTTGAGCGGCCAGAAGCTGAGTTTGGTAGTACGGCAGCTGGACCAACATGGAAAAGCATTATGGAAGAAACATTACGTTATACCAAAATAAATGAGCTTGATGAAAAGGCAAAGCAAATTACAGTGCCTGATGTACGTTGGATGTTAACGGATGATGCAAAAGAAGTACTAAAAGAAAATCTGAAAAACGTTGTGGTAAAAGAAGATGGTGACGGAGAAATTGTCACAGATAGACGTTACCGTTATAAAAACGACCGTTTGGAAATTACTTTAGTCACGGCTTCTCTGGAAACGAAAAAGGGAATTTATATACCAAATGTAACAGGAAAAAGTCGATATCAACTTCATGAANTGTTTAAAGGAACAGGTATAAAAATAAAAGAACATGGCCAAGGTCATGTTAGTGAACAAAAATTAGCACCTGGTTATTATGAAGATATAAAAGAAATGATAGTTTGGTATAAATAAAGTCAAGAAGGGATATCCTTCTTGACTTTTTTCAAAATAAAATATTTTTTTTGGTATAATGAGAAAAAACGAAAGGAAGGTCTTTCCATGGATGATGCGTTAAAACGTTTTTTACCTTTACTTCAATTTGAAAATCGTATGAAAGATATAACAGCTAACTACATTTCCATTACAGATGATTATTTATGGAGAAGAGATTCTGCAAGACTTGTTGCAATTAAACTGCCACAATCTATTAATGGACATTTTGACTACGAATGCAAGGAGTTTTCGCAAAAATACATTAAAGAACTTGCTATTCAAAAAGATAATAGCATCAAGTTAAAAACCCATGAAGAAACTCAAGTATTAAAGCCTGTATATAAAACTAACCCTAACACGATTAAGTATATGCTGGGGAGACAAAATGAAGCGAAAGTAGATGTAGAGTTAGACCGAAAAAGGTTGAAAGAAATCTTACTTATTCTTGAGCAAAAATGCGAAATGAGTAAACAACAAGACCCAAAACTTATTTTTAATTTCGATGATAATGAAATTTTCATCCAAGGGAGAGAAGAATTTTTCGAACTCCCTATAGTAGAAAAAAAGAAAAATAATAAAGGGATATTCTCTTACTCTTTTTATCTGCTAAAGGATATGATATATAATAAATACAAAGAAAATATCTTTTTTAGTATTTTTGACCATTTTGTTGTACTAAGCTACCCTGATAATGCATGGGGTGTCCTAATGGGATGTCGTATAAAGGAAGATGAACTTTTTGAATTTGAAGAAGCAGANCCTCAAACGACAGAAAACTAAATGGATACAGTTCTAAGGTTGTCATTAAAAAGGAAGAGCCCCTAACTCTCTTTAATTAAATAAAGAGGGGGTGCTTTTTTTTGNACAAGCCTATAGTAATATCTAAAAAAGAATTTATTTTACGTATGACCGAAACCAACACACGTATTTCTTCGCAGCAAGAGAACAAGGAAAGATGGCATACAAAGAAAGAGTCGCCATACAACAAGGTAAAATACAGATGGTAATCTACATATGAAAGCTAAGGTCAACAATGACATGGGGGTAATGACAAATGGAAAATAAACAAGTATTAACGTGCAGCTTTTGTGGTAAAAACCAGAATCAAGTAAAGAAGCTAGTAGCTGGTCCTGGTGTATATATCTGTGATGAATGCATTGAAGTAGCCGTTGATGTTGTTGAAGAAGATAGAAGAAATAACCAGCCTGAGTCTACAGGTGAACAAGTAAAAGACTTAACACCGATGGAAATCAAAGCAATGTTAGATGAGCACATTATTGGTCAAGATGATGCAAAAATCACGTTAGCTATTGCTGTATTTGCTCACTTGAAACGTATTAATCAAGTAGTTGATGAGGATGGCGTAGAGATTCAAAAAACAAATATTGCGATTGCAGGACCATCAGGAACTGGAAAAACATTGTTGGTTGAGACAATGGCTAAAATTTTAGATGTCCCATTTGCCATTGCGGATGCAACTAGTTTGACTGAAGCTGGTTATGTAGGTGAAGATGTAGAGAACGTATTGTTGAAACTAATACAAGCAGCTGATTTTGATGTAAAGAAAGCGGAGAAAGGCATTATTTACATCGATGAAATTGATAAATCAGCGCGTAAAGGGCAAAACATGTCAATTACGCGTGATGTATCAGGCGAAGGCGTTCAACAAGCATTATTAAAAATTATAGAAGGCACAGTAGCAAACGTTCCGCCTCAAGGAGGGCGTAAGCATCCAAATCAAGAATTTATTCAAATCAATACGAAAAACATTTTGTTTATTGTAGGAGGCGCTTTTGAAGGAATGCCAGACATCATCAAAAAGCGTTTTACCAATAAAGCAACACTAGGCTTTGCTATTGAAGAAGAAGGTAAAAAGGCCGAAAAATTGGATGACAAAAGTGTCTATACGAAAATTGAAACCGATGATTTAATTAAATTTGGATTAATCCCAGAATTTGTGGGTCGTGTACCCGTAGTTGCAGGTCTTGAACAGTTAGATGAAAAAGCACTTATTGAAATTTTAACAAAACCAAAAAATGCGATTGTGAAGCAGTATAAAAAATTGTTTAAAGAAATGAAGGTAGACTTAGAGTTTGAAGCAGAAGCTTTAACAGCTATTGCTAAAGTAGCTATCAAGAATAATACTGGCGCTCGTGGACTTCGTAAAATCGTTGAGGACGTATTAAAAGACCTTCAGTTCCACTTACCATCACAAAAGGATGTAAAAGCTGTTACAATTACGGCAAAATATGTGGAAACGAAAAAGGATGACGACTTAAAAAAAGAATACAATAAACAATCAGCATAAGCACCAGATTCAATGGTGCTTTTCTTTTTGAAGGGAGAGCTGTTTGTTGAAAAAATGGGCCTTATTTATACTAGTTGTAAGTGTATTGGCTGGATGTTCAATAGGTAAAGAGGTAAAAGCCCCACACGCAAGTTCAGAATCTCTGCATAAAGGAACAGACAAGTTNTTAGATAAAACTACGAATATGCCTTTAGAATATCAAAAAGGAGCATTTACATTATGGAGTGTAGCAATAGGGGNAGATGTCAGTACAACCAAAAAANTATTTGGGGAGCCTGAGAAAGAAACGGATGTTCCTAATTTCTGGCGATACGATACAATTTATACGTTTCATAAAGATAGACTGCAGGTAGACATGGCATTATTCNACGGGCAAATAGATGAAATTACTGTAACGATTCCAAAAGAACGTCATGTTGATTGGGATGATTTTTTACATACATTTAGTGATGGAGTGTACGTTGCAACAGNTGCTTATTTGAATGAAATAGGTGATAATAAATCTATNTCTTACTATGTAAATGAAGCGCAAGACCAATGGTTGGTGGTACAAGAAAAGAAAGATGGTTCCACCGTTATTAGCAATACCTTTACATATGACTTAACTGACTTACTGGAAAAGAAAAAAATAGAAGAAAAACTCGACTAGAGGAAAAATCTCTAGTCGAGTTTTTTACATTTTGATACGTCTTTTGCTTTTAAGGCTATCTGTCCACTCTTTTTTATTTTGATATTGCTGCTCACGAGCTATTTTAAGAGATTTAATAACATTTTGTTCTTCTTGTTGAATAGATGCTTCGTATTGTTTAAGACGATTATTAGGGAAAGGCAGCCCTGTTGTTAATGAATATAATTTGTTATCTTCCCCTGAACTATCAGTGGGGTAGATGCCTGTGAACACTTCAAGAGGAATTGAGATGTTTTCAAAGAGAGCGTCTGTGGTAATATGTCGAGTAAATTCTTCTGGGTATTCACCAATGACAGCAACTTTTGATAGATGCGAGTAGTCGGTGGTTGTATAAGGAGAGAATTCGAATGAATGTAAGAGTCGGTCTCCTATGGAAGCGGGGTTATTGCATTCTTTTTCTTCAATATTTAAATCTGAAAAGAGAGCACAACCTCGTTCTGAGAATACTGTTAATAAATCCATCGCATCTAGATTGCTAATTCGAGAATGACGTTCGGTCGCTTCATTAAATCTTTTTACAAGTTTAATAAATGTTTCACGAAGTTTATCATGTCTTTCGCTAATGGTGAAAGATGGGTACATATCATTAACTTTTTGGTTATCAAAGATAAATGTAGCACCAATGTCTTCGTTTTCACTAATGGTGGCAAACGCTTCAAGGGTGTTCATTTTTGCACGTAAACTCTCTCTGTCATGAGGTAATAGTAAAATAGGTGAGATAACTTTTGTTTCAAAGAGAGATGTTAACAAATTAATCACAGACGGGGCCATCCCGCTGCCTGTTCCACCGCCTAATGCAAAAACTGGCATAAGAATATGGTAATCATGAAACTTGTTACTAATGGTTTCTTTAATGATATCTTCGTGTTCTNAAAAAGCTTCAAGTCCAATATCACGGTTTTTTCCTGCTCCTTCAAACCCTCCTAAATGCATACGGTCTGCTGCATCTAAATGGTCAAGAACATCTAAATCAACTTGAGCGGTATTAAAGGCAAGTGATTGAAAGCCTTCTTTTCGTGCTACGTCTGCAAATAAACTTCCCGCCTGGCCGAAACCTAAAAATCCAATTTTCAACATAAGTAATGCACCTCCACTTTCAATATATGAGTGGTGCATCAAAGTAGACCTGAGCAGTTGAAAAACCTCAGAAAAATAAAAAAAAGTAGAGTTAAGACTCTACTTTAAAGATGATAAGACTTTATATTCATCGATGGATATTGAACGGAGAAATGTTTTTTCGGAATCTAAATCAGTTGATATGATTCGCTTTGCCCATCCCTTTTTTGACTTCAAAACTTTATAAAAATAACCATTTTGTTGAAGGATATTTTTCACTTGATATGCGCCAGAAACAAAAACAAAATATATAGCTTCAAACGAGAGGTCATATAAGTCACGTTTAATAATATCTTTCTCGGAAACAAACTGTAGTAAATAATCTGATTCGCTTTCGACATCGTCTGTTGAAATAATTTTCCCCCATGCTTTTTCAACTTTATCGTAAAAATAGCCGCGTTCTTGAAGCTCTTTGCGGCAATTATAGGAGTTTAATGCTTTAATCACGGTTTCATTGCTTACGAATGAAAGGTCTGGAGTAACTGTAACTGGTCCGAAGTGACGTTCAAGAGATGCAAGGTCACTAGCGTTGTCTTGCATTCGAATAACAGTATAGTCAACAATATTCATTTTGATAGCAGTTTCCAAAAGACCTTTGAATACCTCATAAAAACGCTTTGAATGTCCTGTGTCCCCGTAAATACTATACTCACAGTGGTGGGCAAGTTCGTGAAGAGCAGTGCTAATGGTATAGTCGACTTTTTGTGATAGATTAAAAACGCGAATGAGATGGGGACGATAATCGCCATGCTTACTTTTTAGTTCGGTAGGTTGGATTTCAATTTTGAAGTGTTGGATACGAGAGTGAGGAAAGGTAGTTTCAGCAATTTTCTTTAATACACGGTGATATTGGTAACTTAACATGTGTATCAACTCCTTTGGTTCTAGTGTAAGAGAAGAAACGAAAAATATAACAAGAAATAGAGAAAAACATCTCGTTAATTATTATGCGAGATGTTTTTCTTTATAAAAAAGTTTCCGTAGTGTAATAATGTCAGTTTCGCTAAGCGGTAATTCTTCACGTTTTCCCATGGCCCAAGTCGCGAACTCGTTTGCTAATGGGTCTTCAAATACAGCTTTAGGAAGGGTTTTATGGTGGGCAATTTTATCTTTAACCGAACGCATCCATTTCCAAAAGCGATAGTAGGGTAGTTTAATTTTGGTCATAAACCCTTTAGCATCTTCTAAGATGTACCCTTCAATTTCTAACGTAAAATCGGTGGAAACATCCAAATACCAAGTATAGAATTCACCCCAATTATTGAAGCGGTATGAATGCACTTTATATTCAAACCCAAACCGTTTAGCTGTTGCTACTACAGCATCATATGAAAACTTTTCAAATTCAGGAGTGCGATAAATAACATCTAATAGGACGATACGAGGATGAAAATATTCAATCATGTGGGGGTCAAAATCTGGTTCAATAACTTCAAATACGAGGGTTACGTTTTGTGTATGTAAAAACTCAAGAAGCTCAGTTTCTAGTGAAGAGGGAAGTGTTTTTTGGAATAAATCAGAAAATACATCTGCGAAATTTCCATGTACGGTGGATTTTGAGGAAATATGAAAATCATTTTGTGATGAATCAAAGCCAACAATTCCAAGATACCCATTTTCTTTCAAATATACGTCTAGTGGGAAAGTAAGAATATCTTTTAATTCTCCTTGTTGTAAACTCATTGGGACCTCTCCTTTTGTAGTCGTTAGTGCAGATAATTAGAATAACTTGCCACTTTCATTATTTAAGTAACTTTCAATACTAAAAAATTTATCATAAGAGCGAGCCACAATTTCTGTTGTTTTCGTGTTAATAAATAAACCGCGTGCTTTTGTATTTTGGATTGTCCAGAGAGCGTTATCAAATACTTCTCTTTTAAAGTTAAAGGAAGAAACGTTGTTTCCAAGTTTTTTTTCGTAAATAAGAGGGTCGTTACGAAGGGATTCAATAAATGCTCCGTTTTGGAATGCGTCTGTTTCTGGCTTGAAGTTGAAGCGAGGGCTGACAGCATAATTTTTCACTTCATGTGAAGTAAAGCCGTTCTTGTCCAGGGTAATAATGCGAAGGTGTCCGCCCATTTCTACTTTCCCTTCTAGGTTAAAACTTCGGTTGCTTGCTTCAATAGGGTGATTTTGAATGTTACGGTGCCCGTGTACTTGAAATTGATGAGGTTTTGAGTGTGAGAGGAATAATGAATCGATATCGGTTCCGTAATCACCAACGCCTTTAATTAATTGCTCGGTTTGCGTATGAGCCAAAGGAGAAGGAATGCAAGGTAAGCCCCCGTGTGTGACTAAGACTTCTTTTTCATGATAGGTAAAGTACACCATTTGTCGTAGGTGACGATAAAAGGCACGCATTTTCTTTTTGCTAATACCAGCTTCTTCTAGTTCCTTTTTCGTATAGCGTTCGAACTCTTTTTTACTGTAAGAAGGGAGGTTGTTTGCAAAACGCCAAAGGTGAATTTCGTGGTTGCCTTCCAGTAAGATAACATTTGGCTTATACATGAGGTCAAATAGATAGTTGAGTGTTTCTGCGTTTTGAATACCTCGGTCCACATAATCACCAACAAAAATAAATAATTCGTTTGAGGGAAGGTCATTAGGCATATAGGTTTTTAATGCATCATAGCAGCCATGCACATCGCCAATCATGTGAATTTTATCATAGGAAGAGTAATTGGAAGGTGGTGTTAGGAGAGAGAGGTCGAATTCATCAGGTGTGTAAACATCGAGCCAAGAAGGGATAGAAGATTGTTGAAGGTTTTGGTCCATACGCTCGATGACGGGGATGGGAACTTGTTTATAAACAGGACGTTGGCTATTCCATTCAATAGCCTGTTCAAGTGGAATAGAAGAAAAGTCAATGCAAATAACGTGATAACGATAAGTATCGGCTAACTGTTTATATTGTGATAAATCCTTTGTTTTTGTATGCGTAGCATCAATAATAGTAAAATCCCCACGCTGCATACGAGATTCTAAAGCCTCGTGCAAATGACGCCACACCTTTTTATCATTTCGACCGCTAATACTTGTTGAGCTGTCTTCGTTAAGTGTAGGTGATTGAAAAAATAAACGCAAAGTATCAGGAGATAAAACGTAAGGGTTCAGACCTTTATTCGATAAATAGGTGGATTTTCCGCTTCCTGGTACTCCACGCATTAAAATCAATTTGCGCATAGTAAGTATTCCTCCGTTATAAAAAGTGAATGTAATAGTGAGGGGCCCGAAGTGAAAAGCGGGCTTTCTCTATTATTGTAGCACCGAAAGAATAAAGACCATTGGCTGAGACTAAAAAAGAGAAAAAATATAAAATATGATATTTTTACAGTGTAGCTAGTCATGAAAAAGTGGTGCTCACATAGAATGAAACTAGAAAGCTGCTAAGCGGCTTTACAACTAGAGAGGGGCGAGTTAAATGGCACGTTTAAATGATGTAATGATGGCAGGAAAAGTAATTAGTGAAGAGTTGGAGCCGAAGCTTGTAAGTAAAAATGAAACAGGTGGAGAGTCTGCTCAAGTCGTTCTTAACTTTAAAATGAGAACTTATGACAAAATTGCGCAGAGATATATTACACTCCCTGTAGCCGTATGGGGAGAAGAACTGGTAGAGCAATGCATCACGGAATTAGAAAAAGGTGATTCTATCTGTGTGAAAGGCGAATTAAGATTTAAATTTATCCGAAATAAACAAACGGGGAAAACTGAACGTATTTATATAAATGTTAAAGCGAGTTGCATTGAGTTTTTATCAAAAAAAATGAAAACCAAAGATGTGCCATTTTATAAAAACTCCGTTCAATTAATTGGAAATTTAGTGAGCGACGTAAAACAAGGGGACGAAGGTTTTGTTGTTGCTGTCGACCGACTATACCCTACAAGAGAAACGACTGCTCCAAATTCTGAATTGACGGACTTTATTACGGTAGTGGCTAATGAAGGAAGTGTCTTAAATGGGGCCTTAACACAAGGCTCTAACGTTATCATTGAAGGTCGTTTAATGACGCGTAAAAAACGAATGGATGACCTTTTAGAGCCTCGTATAGTGGTAGCGGTAGATAATTATATTGGAATCCACAAGAAAGCGGCAGGGAATTAAAATGGGTGATAAAAAACTGAAAGGAAAACAGGTAATGGCTAATCAAACGTTACCTATGGAAGCAAATGAGCAAAAGTTTAAAGAGAAATTGCCTAATGTATTTAGACGGTACAATGAACAGTCGTCGAAAAAGAAAGAGATTAATAGAAAAATAGAGGCCACAGAGCAAAGTAATAGCAAAATATCCATAAAAATAGACCCGAAGCCTACCTCAAGCGAGTCTGTTAAAAAACCNGTGAAATCAGGAAAGTATTTTCAAAAAATAGAAGAAGTGGCGGGTCGAGCAGTAGATGATATTCTACTTGAAAATATGCAACTAAGAAATCGTAATCTCCAGGCTGGAGAACAAATCCTTAGTATCAATAAAAAAATAGATATAGCTTTAGAAACGCTCATTCAGTTATTAGAGGTAGAATTATCGTTAAATCCTGAAATTGCAGTTCCTATAGCTGATGAATATCAGGTTAATAAACGGAATGAATCTGCTCGAGATAAAATAACGGATATTGTTTCTATTGCTCAAGCATTACGTAAGATTCGTTATTATTATCATCCATCGATTGATGAATGGGTGGAAGTAGTCGAAACAAGTAAACAACATATGAAAATAGCTCAGGAAGAAGCAGAAATATTTAAGGGTAAATGGTCAGATGCACAACAAGAGCTAGAGGAATTACGGACAAAGGAACGAGAGCGTATTAAACAAGAACGAAAAAGGAATCGGAAAATGGAGGCAAAGGGCATTACTATACGAGTCAATGACCATCAACATATAAAAGCATTAACGGTTCCATCAGAAGAAGTTCCATTTATAAATGAAGTAAATAAGGAATTTGAAATTACAGCAGGGATGACGGAAGAATTTCCAACAATTGAAACGTATGAAAGTACAGAGTCAATAGAAGTCCTAGAACTGGAACCTTCTCTACAGGAAGTGAAAGAAAAAGAAGAGATATATGTAACTTCTTCTTATCAAGTACCAAGGCCT
>Ga0058696_1000005_pt1 | contig 107306 bp, 118 predicted proteins | sample AgamicMgSfrz_FD_55077 | JGI IMG/M metagenome (GOLD analysis project Ga0058696, IMG submission 55077) | Agave microbial communities from Guanajuato, Mexico - Mg.Sf.rz | ecosystem: Host-associated > Plants > Phyllosphere > Phylloplane/Leaf | place: Guanajuato, Mexico | collected 2012-05-30 | reverse complement strand
AAAAAACGAACCTGTCGTGCCAAACGAAAGGTATTAGGAAAGACGAAAAAACTGCAGGCGATTCGTTCATTGAATGACAAAGAGCAGCGTTGGATGAAGGACCAAGACCATAAAATGAGCCGTGCGATTATTAATTTTGCGAAAGAAAATAAGATTTCTGTCATTCGTTTAGAACAACTAGCGAACATCCGACAGACGGCAAGAACAAGCCGTAAAAACGAAAAAAACTTGCACACGTGGTCGTTTTATCGTCTCGCTCAATTTATTGAATACAAAGCAAATCTAGTCGGTATCAACGTGGAATATGTGAATCCTGCCTTCACTAGTCAGACGTGCCCTGATTGTTCGGGGAAGAACAAGGCGCAGGACCGAACCTACACCTGTACATGTGGATTTAGCACACATCGAGATATCGTCGGTGCGATGAACATTCGATACGCACCTGTGGTTGGTGGTCACAGTCAACCAGCCTAAGAACCTATAGGGTCTGTCTTAGGAGGGGCAATGAGATGCCCTCATCTTGGAGGCTGTTCAAAACAGAAATGGACTGCGAACGCTCAGTCATCCAAGAATCCCACCCGTTACACCGTCAGGTGTAGGGCTTGCGACTTTAGCCGTGGGAGTCTCAAATGTATATTCCCTTTGAAAACATGAAAAAGTTTGTTACAAATAATATGTATAAAGTATTAGGTTCAGTTGTGACTCGCTTAAAGTCGTGAAAAAAGCAGTTATGAGATATTTTGTACCTCATAACTGCTTTTTATTGTGTTTGTTTCTTTTTGTTTTTACGCTGCCGATTTGTATTTCCAATTTTCTCAATTGCTTCATCCTTTTTCTCTTTCAATCCGCTCATCAACTGCTTTACTTGTTCAAGCATTTTTTTTGCGTCTTTTACAGTATTGAATAAGGGCTTTGCAAATGACAATACACCTTTTACATCTTCCACCATCTCGTTTATTTGTTTGTTAGTATGGTGTAGCTCAGTTAATGTATGATTAGCTTTAATAAGGACGCGTATTAAAAAGATGGTTATAAGGACAAAACATACAGTTCCTACTATCGCACATAATTCGTATACGTTTACCATTAAGGTCCACCCCCTCATGTTTCATTCATTAAACAACAATGAGTGGAATCTTCTTATTTTATTTTGACTTTTTTCTTAAGCATGTTCACTATTTTTTGCGCTTTACGTAAGTATTTCTCATCATGGAAGTCTGGGTGTTGATAAAGACACAAGTAGTCGTTATATCTATCCAAAATTCTATTCATTTGAGCTTCTTTCTGTTCTTTTGTTTTTTCTTCCGCCAAACCTTTGGGAATGGTTAAAGTAAATAACTTGCTTTTTTTAAACGGTTCTATATCATTTGCTTTTACGCTCGGTACAACAACGATTTCCTTAAGGATGCTCGGGGTTAATCTTGTGATAATTTTATAAATGGTTTCGGCGTTTTTTTGATGAACTATTCCTTCCTTTTCAAGTCCGACTACTCCTTGTACAAAGATAAAGTACTCTTCTTCATCCTTTCTAATTTCTACACGCTGCCCAAAATCAAGTACTGATATNACCATTCGATAAACTTCATCATTATATAAAAGNCGTATATTGCGAACAGCTAATCCTTCAGCGCGACGTAATTCCTTAAATAACTCTGCAAAAATGAATTGATAATTCACGTTTTATCACCCCGCTTGTAGCTGTTTATAGTCAAAAGGTGAAAAATAGCAAATTTTAGGTGCAAAAAAACCTTCCGAAGAAGGTTATAAGTGAGACAATACTAAGTCTGCAAGTTGCTGATTTTTGAATGGTTTTTTTATAAAATCAACTGCGCCAGCCTCTCTTGACTCGATATCAGTTCGCTTGTTTACCATAGATGAACAAATGATAACTTTTGCATTTGGGTCTTGGTCCAAAATTGTTTTGAGAGCCTCTAACCCCGTTTTTTCTGGCATTACAATATCCATTGTTACAATATGCGGTCGCTCTTTTGTATACAATTCTACTGCTTCTTGGCCGTTTCTAGCCTCTAATATTTCAATATTTGTTTCTTGCAACGCCTTTTTTATAATCTGTCTCATAAACATTGAATCATCAACTATCAAGATTTTTTTCATACGCTCACTCCCCTTTGGAATATTTTAGTATGTGCTGGTAAAATCGCAAGCTTTTCTTTTAAAAAAGTTTGCTTTTTAAATGGTTTTACATAATATTGTTTAAAGCATATAAGTAGCATCTGCTATTTATCGTATTCAAAGCTTTAGAAGGGGAGTTGCCATATGATGAATTTTCAAGTGGGCTTATGTGACTTAAAGATGAAGAAAGATACATTAGAAACCTTTACAAAGAACAACTACCTTCGTTTTTACAAAAAAGATAAACTGCGTCATATAACTCGTGGAGATAAAAGGATTCCCAAGCTGAAAATAACAGATGATATTTTCTCACTTCAAATTTGGTTTAAAGATAAAACCCAAAATGAACATCGTATCTTTGTGGATGGGTCTATTCAACTGGATACTCTTTTAATACATACTATTACTGTTAATAAATTTACCTTTAATGAATTTGAATACAACATATTTATAGATATTCTAAAAGGATTATCCAAACATGCTGATGGTTACATTCTTATTTCTACGGATGGAGTCCCTCAGAGAATTTCCAATGGGCATATGCAGAAATATGAACACTTACTTGAAGAGATGTTCCAAAACATCCCTGAGGACAAACGTGATAAAATGGAAGAATTATATAAGTGGATGCTTGAAACGAAAAAAGAAGACTAATAGGTGACTATTAGTCTTCTTCGTTATCTCTTTCTTCGTATTCCTGAGCAGAAAATTGTTCTCTTTCTTCAATCTCTGTAAATTCTTCTATCATTTCCTCAGTAATTTTCCCTTCGTTCGTTAACTGTATCCACGTTTGTGGTTTACTTAACTCTTTTTGTTTAACATCAAGTGCTTCGGCTAATCTTTTTTTATTCAAAACTTCTTGTTCTGGATAAGAAAGAGCTAATCGAACTAATGTATCTAGTCCGTTAATAATGATTTCATCTACGCCTTCTTCTTTTAAAATCTCTATCATTTGGTCTTTTACATCTTTGCGTCGTAGCTTTTTCTCGCTACTTTCTTTTCCAAGCGTTTCGTATTCAGCATAGAGTTGTTCAAGTAGTTCTGTATTTTTCAAAACAATCCCCCCTTTTCACCTTCCTTCTTTATAGTAGGTTTTTCGTCTTTTTCAACGATTTGGGCAAAAAAATATAACAGATTTTACTCCGTTATATTTAAATCAAGCGATTTTATATGTTCGATTATCATATCTATTTGTTCAGCAAACAGGCGTAATGGTATTTTATGATACTCTCCTGAAACGCGTAAAATAAGAAACATTGGCTTACCGTTTTCTTTTTTTATTCTGATTTCTTCTGCATTCTCCCAATCAAAACTTTGTCCATTCCATTCGATATATGTAATACCTAATCTTATGTATTCATTTTTAATTTTTTTGTAAATATAGTAATCACCAAAACCAATTGAAATTAATAATACCGTATATAATATAATTGAAAGAAGTAGCGTGTAGGTTTGTATAAAACTGAGGAATAGAAATAAGCTTACAAATAACTCGCCGCAAATTAACCAAGTCATTATCTGCTTTTGCAATTTTTTTGTTGGAGTTACTACCTTATTCATCTAACCAACTCCTTACCATTTAACAGATTCATAGATAAGGCCTTTCTTTTTAGCAATACGAATAGACTCCTCCATAAATTTCGTTCCTTCAATATTTGATTTTCTCATTGCCTCGTAAATAAGATTAGGTGAACCACCAGAACGAATAATGTCACGCACTGCGTCATCCACAAACATAATCTCTTGTACGGCTGTACGACCCCCTTTTGGATTCTTAAAAAGTCGTTGTGTAATTACTCCTCGTAAATTCGCGGCAATTTGACTTCTAACTTTATGATGTTCTGCTGCTTCAAATACATCGACCACACGGTTAATGGATTGAGGCGCGTTCGTCGTATGAAGTGTGCCCAGTACGACGTGACCTGTCTCCGATGCCGTCATAGCGGTTGCAATTGTTTCGTGGTCGCGCATTTCCCCTACTAATATGACATCAGGGTCATTACGCAGGGAATCTCGCAAGCCCAGTGCGAAAGATGGTGTATCAATCCCTACCTCACGATGGGATACAAACGCTTTTTTATCTCGGTGTATAAATTCAAGAGGTTCTTCAATGGTATAAATGTGGCATTTTTTTGTGGCGTTAATGTGGTCAATAATAGAAGCTAATAATGTGGTTTTCCCTGAACCTGTTGGTCCTGTTACCCATAGCATCCCCCAGTTACTTTCCGCAATATCCTTAATACGTTCTGGTAATCCTGTTTCCTCAATTGGCACGATTGTGTCATTTATACGTCGAATTACGCAATGAGGTTCTCTTCGTTGGTGTGTTAGAACACCCCTAAAACGTGTTCTGTCTATTTGATAGGAAAAGTCGACACTGCCATACTCTAAAAATTTACGCTGTTGTTCACTGCTAAGGGCATTTAAACTTAAGTCATAAATCTCATCGCCGTGTATAATAGGTCCTACCTTTTCAATGTCACCATCAATACGAAAAGCGATTTTAGATGCATGTTTTAAGTGTAAATCGCTAGCTCCTGACTCTATCATTTGTGACAATAGTTCATCCAGCTCGTTCCACTCTCTTGCCATTTACTCACCCCGTTTATTAAAAAAACATCAGCTCCTTTACTCTATTCATATATGTGTTTATTGCAAATAAATCTGCGCTTTTTTCCATAGCCAATTCCTTATATTTTATCTCACTTTTAATAGAAGTTATTAAACTATCTACTGATTTTAGTTGAGCTGTTATATAAGAGTTAGCTTCTGCTATGCCGTGCTTATGAACGATTTTATCAACCTCTAGTAAGTGACCATACTCATGATACAAATACCAAAATGGCAAATGCGAATGTACCTTCAGGTATTTTCGCAAGACCAATAAATCGGTTTTACTTAGTGATGAATCTTTCGAATAGCTAATACAGAGAGTAGTCTGCAGATTCCCCTTTTCTATAGAATCACAAATAAAAGCCTCATTTTTTCCTTCGTTAAAAATGGTTGCGTCACGCAGTGCTAAATCTATTGTCAATTCTCTTAGAGAATATTTTTCGCATAGCCAGTGAAATTCTTCTTGAAGCTTCTGTTTTAACTTAATATCCATAAAATCCCACCTTTTTCTCTTTTTAAAAATGAATTATGACTAATGCCTTTAATAGCTGTAAATGGGGGTGTTTAGAATGTTAATAATTGATGGCACATACCTCATCTACAAGAGCTATTACCGAACGAAAAAACTAGAAAAAACCATATTAATAGAAAATGAAACGCACTTTAAACGAATTGTTCGTAATAATTTTCTTAAGATTTTAGCTTCGGTAAAAAATAAGTTCCAACCTCAATTTCTTTTTATTGCGTTTGATTCAGACGGAAAAAACTTTCGCAATGATTTGCTTCCTTCGTATAAAGCGCACCGAAAAGAAAAGCCACCAGAGTTAGAAGGAATTAAACTTGAAATATATCAGTTCCTTAAATCCAATCATTTTTGTTTTCAAATAGCTAAAGATGTTGAGGCAGATGACCTTATTGCTAGTTATATAGAGTCGCATCCAAATGAACGTATCAGCATTTATACAGGAGATGGAGATTTGGCTGCATTGGTCAATCAGCATGTGACGTTACTGTTAGATAAAGGAAAGAAAATACAAGAAATCACAATTCAAAACTTTCACCACTTTTTTGCTGTCCCCCCTATGCTTTTTTCAGATTATAAAGCATTACAAGGGGATAAGAGTGATAATGTAAAAGGCGTAGACGGTCTCTTTCGCTCAGAAGCTATACACTTACTTTTGGAGTATCATTCAATTGCCAATTATTATGACTCAGGTAACGTTCACTACCTTTATCCAAAATTACTCAGTTTTAAAGAAAAAGTACTTGTGAATCAGCAGGTAACATCACTAAAAAAAGACTGTGTCCTGTTATTTAGAAAAGAGCAAGCTCGAATAGCTGCTGTAACCATTCCACGCAATTTAGAAAAGAAGCTTGGATGGTAAAAAAACCAGTATCCGAATTACTTCTGAAAGTAATTTGAATACTGGTTTTTGATTGCGGTTTACAATAACTTAGCTGCTTTTTCAGCTAATGTAGAACGTTCTGTTTTATCTAATTGAATGATACCAACCTCTTCTTCTTGTTTCATTTTTTCAATAACGTATGTTAGGCCGTTATTAGTTGCATCCAGATATGCTTGGTCAATTTGGTCTGGGTCACCTAATAAAATAATTTTTGTACCTTCTCCACTTCGAGTTAAAATAGTCTTCACCTCATGTTTTGATAAGTTTTGAGCTTCATCAATAATCATAAATTGCTCAGGTATGCTTCTTCCACGAATAAATGTCAATGCTTCAATTTCAAGCTTCAAGTTTTCGACGATACTGTCAATTCCTTGAACATAGCCGTCTTTTTGATACTCGCTATCTACATTAAATAAATACTCTAAGTTGTCATATATAGGTTGCATCCACGGGCGAAGTTTTTCTTGCATATCACCTGGCAAGTAACCAATATCTTTTCCCATGGCTACAACAGGTCTAGCGGCTAAAATTTTCTTATATATGCCTTCATCCTCAGTTTGCTGTAGTCCAGCTGCAAGAGCTAATAACGTTTTACCTGTACCAGCTTTACCTGTCACACAGACCAATTTTACATTCTGGTCCATTAATAGTTCTAGTAACATACGTTGTTTTGAGTTTTTAGGACGTATGCCCCAAATGCCCTCATCTGCATCAAACTGCATCTTTATGATTTTCTTTTTGCCACAATCATTAATCAGTCGACCTAATGCTGACTGTTTTGTGCCGTTCTCGTCTTTCAGAATAAAGAAGTCTTGAACATGAACCATCTCCGTGACATACGGTTTTACCAGTTCATAATCTAACCCGTTATTTTGGTAAAATGAAGCGATTAACTGCGGGTCCACAGGTAATTCATGATATCCTTTGTGTACATTATCTGAGTCATTTACAATACGGTCACTTTCGTATGTTTCAGTGTTGAGTTTTAGTGTATCAGCTTTGATGCGTACATTCGTATCCATAGACACGACTACTACGGGCACTTCTTCGTTTTCATCTTGTAAATTTTTTGCTACTGCTAAAATACGATTATCGTTTGATTTTTCAGAGAAGATGTCTTTTAATTTTTCAAACGAACGATGATTCATTTCTATTTTAAGAATGCCGCCATTTTCTAGCGCCACTCCATTGCTTCCTAATTCGCCTTTATGTTCCTCACGCAATTTATCTATTAATTTACTAATTGTGCGTGCGTTTTTCCCGACCTCATCCATCTGCTTCTTTTTATCATCCACCTCTTCAAGAACGACAGCTGGAACAATCACTTTATTTGCTCCAAATTTAAAAATTGAATAAGGGTCTTGAAGTAAAACGTTAGTGTCTAGTACGAATATTTTCAATGCATGCATCCCCTCTCAGGTATTAAGGTCGCAAACTATTTTTTGCTTGTTATCACATTGAAAATAATTCGTTTTTTCCCTTTTCTTGAAACATAAATAAAGCGGCCTCTAAAAGGGCTTCTAGTTGCCGTTTTGAAAAAAAATTAGGGAAACGTTCTTTTCTGTTGTATTGATGGTAAGTGGAGGTGTTGAGATGGAACGGTTAGCAAAACTACTATACCTGGGAATAATATTGGCTATTTGTTATTTTTTGTTCCCTATTTTTACGCCATTTCTAGTTGCTTTGGTAGTTGCTATTGTATTTGACCCACTAATTATTGACCTGCAGCGTAAACTTAAAGTTAAGCGCCATACATCGGCTATCATTATTCTTTCTTTGTTCTTTGTGGGTGTTTTCTTTTTACTGTATGTTTCTATTTCTTCTCTGGTAAAAGAAATAATTGAATTTGTAAAAGCTGTGCCTTCAAGCGTACAGACGTTTATTTCTGAAAACGATAAAATTACAAATATGTACAACAATTTATCTGATGATACGAAACAATATATTATGGATTCAACAAATGCGCTTGCAGCGAAAGGTACAGAAATCGGCTCCAAATTTGCGGGAAACCTTTTTGGTTTCGTTAAGAACTTTCCCACTTATTTTGTTATTCTTATTGTGTTTATCGTGGCTGTTTACATTATTTCTATTGAACTTCCTAAATTAAAACCTCAATTTCTTTCATTGTTCGACCGTACCAGTTCTCGCGGAAAAGTAGAGCTAGCCTTAGATAAACTTAAGACATCTATTGTAGGATTCTTAAAATCTCAAATCCTTCTTAGTATTATGACGTTCCTTGTTACGTTAATTGGGTTAATTATTATTGGTACGGATTATGCCATTGTAATGTCTTTAGTAGTCGTAGTAGTGGATTTACTTCCTGTGCTTGGGACAGGGAGCGTTCTAGTGCCGTGGGCTATCTATTCATTTGTGGTAGGTGATATAGGTCAAGGAGTAGGGCTTCTTATTTTATTTGTTTTCATTACAGCTTTCCGTCGTGTAGTAGAACCTAAACTAATAGGAGCTTCAATTGGTTTGAGTTCCTTAGCAACACTCATAAGTTTATACGTAGGGTTCGAATTACTAGGAATCATCGGAATGATATTAGGTCCAATTTTAGCAATTGTAGTGTCTACGTTAAAAGAAGCTGGAATGCTATCTTTTAAAATTAAGATATAAAAAAGAAGGTTCGAGATAAACTCGAACCTTCTTTTTTTAATTCGTTGTGACAGGTTGTTGTTCAGTTGTATCAGTTGCATTATTAGTTTGATTGTTAGTATCGTTTGAGGCATTGCTATCTTGTATTGAATCATTATTTTCTTCTGAATCTGTCGTTTCTTCAGTCTCATCCGTATTCTCATCAGACTGACGACTAGTGGCCGTTACAGTGACTTCGTTTGAGGATGTGATTTCATCTTCTGTAAATTTATCGACTGCCACTACTTTATACGTGTATGTTTGCCCCTCATCAATGGTGATGTTATGGAATGCTTGACCGTCAGACTCGTGAAGTTTTTCTCCGTTGCGATATAAAACATAAGTAGCGCTTTCTAGTTTGTTCCAACTTAAATTAATTTGGTTGTTTTCCTCATCATAATAACCTGCTAATGTAAGTTTTTCAGCTTCTGGTCTAGTTTCTTTTGGTGCCTTATAATCTTTCAGTGGAGATGGATAGAGTTTTAAGACTTCTTTTGAAATTTCCCCAAACATACGAGCTGCAATCCAACTTGTATCTTGATTAGAGAGACTATGTTTTTTGCTAGGATTATCATATCCCATCCAGATAGACCCCACAAATGATTTTGTAAAACCTGTAAACCAAATCGCTTGATTTCGGCCTTTTACTCCTGCTAATTCAGCTGTTCCAGTTTTACCAGCCACGAATTGGTCTGGTATGTTAGCGTTAGCACCTGTACCATTTAATACCCCGTTTCGTAGCATGTACTTCATGTAATCTGCAGTTTTCTTTTTCATGGTGCGGTATTGGTCTGATAATTGTTTTGGTGTCTCGTATAAGACTTTCCCTTCATGAGAAACAAGTTTAGAAATGATGTGTGCAGGAACTCGGTAACCGCCGTTTGCAAATCCTTGATACGCATCTGCCATATCTAATGTGTTTACTCCGATACTTAAGCCACCAAGTGCAATTGGTAAGTACTTATCTTCTTCACCTAAAATAACTCCTTGTTTTGCAGCGAATGCCGTTGCTCTTTTAATACCTGTTTGTTGAAGCAAGTATACAGCAGATACGTTCGCGGATTTTGTTAGGGCTGTAGTCATTGGGATGCTTCCAAAGTTTTGACCGCCAAAGTTACGTACGACATAATTTCCGCCAAACCACATGCCAGAGTTACCTGGAAGAATAGACGATGGTGTAAATTTTCCTGTTTCTAATGCAGGGGCATACGCAATAATTGGTTTAAAGGTTGAACCAGGTTGGAATTGTCCTTGGTAAGCACGATTGAATTCTAAGAATCCTGGTGCTTGACGCCCACCAGTTAGTGCAAGAATCTCTCCGTTTTGTGGATTTACGATTGTCATAGAGGATTGTACCTGTGTGCCATCTTTTAAATCTTTAGGATATAGACTATTCTTTGAGATGACTTTTCTCATGATGTCATACACTTTTGGGTCAAATGATGTATGAACAGTTGCGCCTACATACTTAGCATCTTCTACTGAATCTAAATTGTATCGTTCGCGGAGTTCTTCTAACACGTAAGATACAACTTCAGGGTAGTAAATGCCTTCATCATCATGTTGATATTTTGGACTGTCTAAGACTAATAACGGTTTTTTAATCGCTTCATCATATTCTTCTTTTGTGATGTACTTTTGCACGCGCATGTTGTGTATAACGATGTTTCGACGGCTTAATGCATTTTCAGGATTAGTAAATGGGTTGTTATCGGTTGGAGACTGAAGTAGTCCCATTAGGAGTGCGGATTTGGAAATACGTTCAATTTTATCTCCCTTTTTAAATTCGTCAAGAGACTGGCCATAGTAGGTTTCAATTGCATTACGTACACCAAATGAATTGTAAATAAAGTCAGCATGATTCATATAGTAGGTTAGAATTTGCTCTTTACTTAATTGTCCTTCGATAGCTGTGGCATAAATAGCTTCTTTCTGTTTACGGTCGATGGTTTTTCCACTTGTTAAATAGATATTTTTAACAAGCTGTTGGGTAATCGTACTTCCCCCTTGTTCGAAACTCCCTACACGAACATCATGGATAACCGCACGTAGGATTGCTCTAGGGTTTACACCAACATGGTCATAAAAATCTCGGTCCTCCGTAGAAAGAAGAGCTTGCACCATTTCTTGGGGGATATCTTTATATTCGGTAACGTCTTGACGCTTTTTGATGAACTTTGCCAACTGTTTTCCATTCTTATCATATATAATTGTCGGCTTTGGGTCGATTTTAAGTTTATCAATATCAACTTCTGTTCCGTCCACCCTCGAATATACGGTAAATCCCACAATCATGGCAAAAAACGACGCAATGATGAGTGATTTAATAAAGGACTTTAAGAATATCATGTGTTCTTTTCCTCCCGCATCGTAAATTTCTTTGGTATTGCATCTCTGATTGTTTTTAAAGTTTATGGATAAATCATTTTTTTTTTATTTTTTTTATCTAAAATTACAATATCGCTATATAATTCGTCCATGAATGATTGAATATTCAATCCAATACAGAGAGGAAGAGATTAAAATGACTGCATTACGAAAAGAAGAAACAGAACACGAGGTTAAGGTATGTAAAAGACGACAAGTTCAGAAGCAATTAGAAAAATTATCTATGGCTGAACTTCTTACTATTTCTGAAGCTCATTTTATTTGTTCTCAAACAGACGTCTTTACGCGTGAATACTATAATGTTTACCTTCATGCTCATGAGGCTGAATACAAAAAACTATTCTTAGATGTAAACTTTTTGAAAGAAGTAAATGATTGTCTTGGTCATGAAGCGGGTGATAAATATTTAAAAAGTATAACTCAAGTTGTTCAGGATAATATTCGCAAGGAAGATGTATTAATTCGCTGGAATAGGGGCGATGAGTTTGTATTATTTGTTCGTGCACCTTATTTTAAAGAGGCAGTAGAGATTAAAGAAAGGCTAGACAGCGAATTAGCTAAATATAATTTTTCAGTTGCAATTGGAATAGGAAATACCATTGAAGAAGCAGATAAAGATATGTATAAAGATAAAGAGATTAAAAAACTAGAACTATACATGCACGAAGCGGAACCTTTAATGAACAATACTGCTACTATAATAGAAGTTAATACAAATGAAGATAATTCGAGCGGTATGATAAGACTTGATATTTCAAAAATTCTACCTAACGTAATCGTTGAAAAAAATGACATAAAAATAGTAATAAAAAATATAAGTGATTCGTTAAGTGCTTTTTCGCCATTAATAACTAAATAAGATAGATTTAGACGTAAAAACAGTCACACTCGTTTTATAAAAAAACGAGTGTTTTTTTATGAAAAAATTACAAGCCTTCCTTCGTTTAGGAAAACCTGTACTATATAATACAAATACGAACGCAGGAGGGATGGATTACACTTGGCCAAATTATTCTTAGGACAAAACGATTTAGCAAAAACACTTTCGACCGAAAAGACTTCCAAAGCATCTTCTTCCTCTGTATCTAGCCTTGGTGCTAAAGAAGAAAAACAAAAAGTTGTCGGTCGCACCTCAAACATTAAAAAGCATATTTCTTCTATAGAAGGTAGAGTACTAATACTTGATTTTTCAGATGAATACAAAGACATTACAGATAATGTCTTTTTACTTGATGAAATTAATTTACTGGAAAGTCGATTAAATTATCGTGAAATGCAAGCTATTAATGCTGGCTACCTGCATGACAGTCACTGCTTATACCGCAGAAGTCTCGACTTAATCACTGAAGTAGATGAGTACAAGACCTTAAAGGATAAATATGCATTTAATACGGAGTCTGAGGAGTACTTGGAAGAATTGTATCAAATCCGTACTGGTAGTTTGATAGAAAACACGTTAGAAAGATTGCACATATCATGGAATAAAGTGGAGTCGGACTATGCGAAGATTTTAAATGATAAAATCCCCAAAAAGCGTAGTAAGAATCACATTCCTTTAGAAGCGGCTATTCATAAGGTCCTCAAGCATCGCGTCATCCGTATTCAAGCAAAAACTATGCAATCTGAACATCAACGTGCAGTTGCTTTTTGCTTATTGACACGCCTTTCGTATCTTTTAGACGAGCCTTTTCACGTAATAGCTGATGACATTTCCTCTTTCTTTAACAACGGGAATACAAAACTATTTCTTTCTGCTGTGAAGAAAGAAACCATCCGTTTTATTTTCGGCTTTAACAAACCATCCGTTTTACCCCAAGCAACCCTTCCGTTATTAACCACTATTTATTTCCACAAAATTGATAACAATTCTGAAATTAAAGAACTGGTGAAAGTGTTTAAATTAGCTGATAACCACGAAATTACACAACAAGTTCGAAAACTTAAGCCAGACCAATTCCTCGTTTACCTTCACTCTTCCAATCACAAACTTATCAAAGAAACCTGAGGTGACCTTTATGTCAGCAGAAGATATCTATCTAGAATTATGTGAAAAGACTATTGAGTCTTTCGTTATGCGCTGCAACTGTCAGAAAGAAGACATTGGTCTTCAGTCACAACCTGAGGCGTTAACAAAAGGAAATCTTGCTCTTTTTGGCCATATTTTATTTGATATGCACGAGCAATACCACGTTCCTATGACCTACGCAGAGTTTAGTCAATTTCAAACATTCCCTACAGTAGAAGCTGTAGTAAATCATTTTTATGAAAATATAAACTAAGAGGTGACCATTCATGAGCGAACACGAAAAAATGGAAATGTTATATGAAGAAAACCAGGGATTAAAAGCAGAGCTTCGTGAAACATTGGAGCTTCTAGAAGCTTATAAAAAGAAATACGGGGAACTATTAGAGGGCGAGCAAGAGGATAAAAAATTAGATTTAAAGAAAATTATCCACGAATCAAAAGATAAAATCCAAGAAAAGATGAACGATGAGAAAGTGAAAGACAAGATTGAAAAGGGTAAAGATTTATCAGGCAAAGCTAAACAAAAAGTGTTAGAAGGTTCTAGTATGGCAATGGATGCTTTCAAAACAGCTAAAAAAGTCTTTTTTAATAAGGAAATGAAAGATACTTTTAAAGGTGAATTTGAAAACCAACGTAAAAAACGTCAAGACGAAGAATAAAAAAACTAGCAGCATCATGCTGCTAGTTTTTTCTTTTTAAATAATAGCGATACTGTTTGACGTCGACTTTTATCTCTTTATCAAACATACCTTTCTTTTTCACTTTTCCGATTTCTTCTATCATAATGTTTTCTTCACCTTGTTCTACCACTACTTTAATAAAATCGGCTTGCTTACTTACTTTCGTTTTCTGCCATTCGCCATCATTATCAATATCATCTAAGTAAACAATTTTCCGTATAATTTCACCTGTTTTTTTATCAGCTAAAATAAATAAAATTCCTTCGTTGTCGTTATGCTTAACATGATAATCACGTAATATAACATAATGACGTATGTATTCTATCTGAAAATCATAAAACAAGACAGCCACCTCCCATTTAGCCTTTACCATGTACTGTTTTGTACTTATCTTTTTTCGAGTTTTTCTTGTAGAATCATCTTTTTTCATTAAGATGAAATTACTGGAGGTGTAGCGATGAGTCTACAATTAATGAAAGATGAAAAGATATTATGGAAAAGCTATCCTGGTAAAAAATATAGAACATTTCTTTTTGTAACCCAGTTTGGTTTAGCTTTGCTTATCAGTATCTTTTTCGGGGCAATTGCTAAAGAATTGGGGATGGGGGCTGTGTTTACCTCTAAAATTACCACTATTATTTCTGTTGGAATTGCTTTAGTTGGCTTGATATATGCAGCATACAATCAAATTATGCTCTTATTTATTCAATATTTTATTACAAGTGACCGTATTATTATTAAACGCGGATGGTTAAATCGGAAGCTAAGTTCGACGAAACATGAAAATATTCATGATACTAAAGTAGAACAAAGTTTTTCTGAACGTTTAATATCTACAGGTCATGTCTATATATTTACTGCAAATGATACCAATGTGAGTATGGATAGTACCTTTTTAAATACTGTACCTTGTTTTAAAAGTATTGATGACCCATTTAAGGTACATCAACTCCTTGAACAAGCGGTTGAAGAGAACTCGAAGCAATAGAATACGCTTGACAAAAAGTTCGGTTTTAAAGTTAAACCGAACTTTTTTTATTTCTTTTTAACTTCTTAAACCCTTAGTCTATCAGGTTTTTTTATAAATAAGAGCTTAATTTTATTTTTATTTTATCTAAAAAATTAATTTATGTTTGACTTTTGCGCGATTACAAGTATGAAAGTTTTACTTGGAGGTGTTTATATGTATATTAATACCAATATTTCAGCTTTAAACAGTTTAAGTAAATTAGGTTCAAATCAATCTAGCTCTTCTAAAATTATGGAAGGTTTAGCTTCTGGTAAACGTATTAATCGTGCTTCTGACGATGCAGCGGGTACAGCTGTGAGCAGCCGCATGACAACACAAGTTCGTGGTATGGACCAAGCAAGCCGTAACGCTTCTGACGGTATTGCTGCACTACAAACATTTGAAGGCGCGATGTCAACACAAGCGGATATCTTACAACGTATGCGTGAGCTTGCTGTACAAGCATCCAATGGAACGTACTCTTCTGGCGACCGTGATAACTTAGATGCTGAGTATCAACAATTAGCTACTGAATTTGACCGAATTGCAACTAATACTTCTTTTAACGGAAATAAATTCATCGCTACTGCTGGACAAACTTTAGATTTACAATTATCAGATGTTGCAAATGACACTTTGACAATTGCTTTTTCACAAGGAACTCTTACTGGTGTTGGTATGACACTAGGAGATTTAACAGGTGCAGATGGTACAAAAGCTCAAGTTGAAATTGCTGCTCTTGATTCTGCGATTGATAATGTAAGTAAAAACCGTGCTGACTTAGGTTCTTACATGAACCGTTTAGAGTACACAGTAGATAACCTTTCTAACGCAAAAGTTAACATTTCAGATGCGAAATCTCGTATCGAGGACCTAGATATGGCTTCTGCTATGAGTGAACTTACGAAAAACGAAATTCTTACTCAGTCAAGCGTTTCAATGCTTGCACGTGCGAACCAAGCCCCTCAAGCTATCCTTAAATTAATCGGTTGATAACGACGCCCCCTCGGGGGCGTCGCTTCTCCACTTTCTTTTTTCCTTTTTTTCCTTTTTGGAGGTGTCTTTATGTATATTAATACTAATATCTCAGCTTTAAACAGCTTGAGTAAATTATCTTCAAATCAAACTAGTTCTTCTAAAATTATGGAAGGATTAGCTTCTGGTAAACGTATTAATCGTGCTTCTGACGATGCAGCGGGTACAGCTGTGAGTTCACGAATGACTACACAGGTTCGTGGAATGGACCAAGCAAGCCGTAACGCTTCTGACGGTATTGCTGCACTACAAACATTTGAAGGCGCGATGACAACGCAAGCTGATATCTTGCAACGTATGCGTGAGCTTGCTGTACAAGCATCCAATGGAACCTACTCTTCTTCAGACCGCGACAACTTAGATGCTGAGTATCAACAATTAGCTCAAGAATTTGACCGAGTTGCTGATAACACAAGTTTTAATGGAAATAAGTTCATTGGAACAACTGCTCCAGCATCAGGGCGTGCTTTATCTTTACAATTATCAGATGTAGCGAATGATACCTTATCTATTACTTTTAAACAAGGTAACTTTGCTTCTGCTGATGTTGGTGGAGCTGCAGTAGGAAACTTAAAAGGTACGGATGGAACAGCTGCTCAAGCACAAATCACTCTTTTAGATACTGCTATTGACAAAGTTAGCACAAATCGTGCGGAACTAGGCTCTTATATGAATCGCTTAGAATACACAGTAGATAACCTTTCTAACGCAAAAGTTAACATTTCAGATGCGAAATCTCGTATTGAGGACCTAGATATGGCTTCTGCTATGAGCGAACTTACGAAAAACGAAATTCTTACTCAGTCAAGCGTTTCAATGCTTGCACGTGCTAATCAGGCACCTCAAGCTATCCTTAAACTTATTGGTTGATTTAAAAAGCTCCTGAGGGGGCTTTTTTTATACTCTTTCCTTTGACTTCTACCAAAAAATGGTTTAGTTTTCGACTATGTTATTCGTTTTATTGACAAAGGGGTGTTAATGATGTATCTTTCTTCGGTTTCAACTACTTCCAGTTTATCGCACTTGTCAAAATTATATGCCACTTCAACAAAACTTTCAGAAGGGTTAGCTTCTGGAAAAAAAATTAACCGAGCGGCAGATGATGTAGCAAATAGCGCTATAAACGAACGTATGACGAAACAGATAAACGGCCTCCGTCAAGGCTCTCAAAACTCTAAAGATGGCATAGCATTTCTTCGTGTATTTGAAGACTCTCTTTCTAATATGGAAAATATGCTTCAACGAATGAGAGAGTTATCACTTCAATCTGCTAATGGTACTTATAGAGATAATGACCGCGTAAACTTAGATAATGAGTTTCAAAGTTTAGGAGAAGAAATTAATCGATTATCCGAGAGTACGAGGTACAATGGAAAAGCTTATCTTGGAAGTGATAATACAACTGTTGATATTATGCTTTCTGATGATTCTACCGATAATATTTCGATTGATTTTAAAGTTGTTAATACATCTACATTATTTAATGGAACAACTATAGATGTATTGAATCAAGGGAATGCCCAAACCACTATTAATGCAATTGACGAGGCAATTGAACAAGTTATTGACCATAAATCAACGCTTGGTTCTTACATGGAAAGAATGGAGACAAACGTAAGGGAATTAAGTAATACTAGTGTGAATTTATCCGATGCTAGAAGTCGGATTGCCGATTTAGACATGGCACATACTATAAGTGAATATACAAAAAACGAAATATTAACCTCATCCACCATTTCAATGTTAAATAAAGCAAATCAAACACCGTCTACTCTATTAAAATTAATTAACTAACTCAAATTTATTGTTATCTATAATTTGCCCTTTATAGGGCTTTTTTGATTCTTATTTACTTGACAAATGAAAAAAAACAAATTATTTTCTAAATTTTTCTTTATCTCTTCCGTTAGTATACTAGACACATTTTTGTCTTATATGGGAGGGATTTTTGTGTACATTAATACAAATATTTCTGCTTTAAATACACTTTATAATTTATCAATGAATCAGTCTTCTTCATCTAAAACTATGCAAGGTTTAGCTTCTGGTAAACGTATTAATACGGCTGCAGATGATGCGGCGGGTACCGCGGTGGCTGCAAGGATGTCAACGCAGGTCCGTGGCTTAGACCAAGCAAGTCGTAATGCAAATGACGGCATCGCAATGCTACAAACATTTGAAGGTGCTATGAATTCCCAAGGAGATATTTTGCAACGTATGCGTGAACTAGCTGTTCAAGCAGCCAATGGAACCTATTCAAATGCAGACCGTGCAAACCTTGACGCTGAATTCACGCAATTAAAAACAGAATTTGACCGAATCTCATCTAATACCAAGTTTAATGGTAATGCATATATTGGTGGTGCTACAGCTACAACTAACGTTGTTCTTCAATTATCAGACGTAGCAAATGATACATTAACAGTTACATTTAACAAGTCTGATATTGCTACGCTAGGTGATATTACAACTGATATTACAACTGATGCTAACGCTCAAACTTCAATTGGAGAAATTGATATCATTTTAGATGCATTGAGTGCCAATCGTGCAGATTTAGGTTCTTATATGAACCGCTTAGAATATACAGTAGAGAATGTTTCAAACGCTAAAGTTAACATTACAGATGCCAAATCTCGCATTGAGGACCTTGACATGGCCTCTGCAATGAGCGAACTTACGAAACAAGAAATATTAACACAATCGGCAGTTTCGATGTTGGGCAAGGCTAATCAGGCGCCACAAGCTATTTTAAAATTATTAGGGTGATAAAAAACGCAGCGATTGAGCTGCGTTTTTTTAAAAACAATGTTATTTTACACTAAGAATGGTAGTATCATTGATAATACTAAAGGTATAATACACAAACAAATAACAACAGCTGTTATGATTTGCTTCTTGCGTCTTTTTTTACGTTCTTTTCGTTCCTCTTTTTCTTTATTTGATAACTTCTTTGCGTTACTCATTTCCCCCACCTCACTTGGCTATTTCGTTTCTTTTTATTTTGGGGCTTTTGACTATACCCTTTCTTTTTATTTTAAAAAGAAGAGAAGGTCTTTTGACCTGTCTTTAAAAAGAAAGTGTAGGTTTTTTTAGAAAGGAGAAGTTAGGTGTATGGACAAAATAACAATTCTATCCAACATCAAGAACTTAACATTTTCTTCCGACCTTTCACAAATTTTTTCTATATTAGAAAGTAATTTAGATAAAGTCGAGTTTACGAAGGATTATGTGGGTTTAAGAGATTTTTTATATTTAGCAGAAGACCACGCAGATGACTCAGAGTACCCTTTTTTTGGTTTCTTTGATTTTAGCGAAAAAAACTCCTTCGAAGACAGCGGGGTATATAATGAAGTGGTCTATGACATACCCGAGATATGTAAAAAGCTAACTTATTTCTTTAAAACATGTAATCGTCCCATCTATATCTCTATTGGATTTAAAGATTCCACCTTAACAAGTGAAGATATGTTATATATTCACAATATGATTGAACATGATGTAATTAAAGACAGAAACGAAGGGGAATCTCGCCTACGTAAATTCCCTGAATGGTATGTAGCTAAATATCCAAATGAAATCCTCGAAGACGTTGAATTGGTTGAATTATTAGAAGCGATTCGAATTAGAGAGGCACAACTTACAGCTGAACTTAAACATATTATTTATTATCAAATCGATAAAGCGCTGGACGCTAATGATAAACAACGTTTCTTAGAATTAACTCGTAAGCTTGTTAAAATGTGAATCCGTTCTATTGGCAAGTCCTCGCATCTAACTCCACTATGGCATTATAAAACCGACATGGCTATATCATGTCGGTTTTATAATGCCTTCAATGCGTGGTAAAATTTCATCTAAATCCTCTACATAATCAGCAAGTCCCCTTTTAGCTACTTGTTTGGGCATGCCAAATAAAATAGCAGTCTTTTCACTTTCTGCTATAACTGTACTCTTTATTCGCTTCAATGCTTGAGAACCCTTGCAACCATCGTCGCCCATGCCTGTTAGGATTACGCCGAACGTATGCATATTTGGATTTATACGTGCTACAGATGAAAACAAAACATCTACCGATGGTTTATGACGAAATTCAAGATGCTTATCACTTAGTACAAGACGATAACGGTTATGTCTTAGGAAGACTTCAGTTTGTAATCCTGCTGGGGCGACAAACGCCCTTCCATCCAGCAATTCATCTCCATCTTCCGCTTCTTTGACATCAAAAGATGAAATTTGATTCAGACTGTTTGCGAATGAGGTGGTAAAACCACCTGGTTGCATGTGTTGAACAATTACAATTCCAGCAGCTAAATTTTCTGATAATTGTGACATGAATTTAGTTAATGTTCGTGGCCCCCCTGTAGAGGTACCTATTAAGATAATGTTGGACAATGTCCGAGCCCTGTCTTTTTTCTTCCCTGCTTCTACTGGCACTTTTTTGGTGAGAACTTGTATAGGAGATGGACGTATCATTTTTACGTGTGACGCGTAATATACTTTTTCTATTAACTCTGTTTCCAAATCTTTCACTTGTCCAGTTGTTGGTTTGGTAATAAAATCCGTTGCTCCCATCGCTAAAGCTTGAATAGCCTCTTTCGTCCCTTTCTGTGTTAGAGAACTGAACATAAGTATAGGTTTAGGAGTTGTTTCCATAATTATTTTTAAAGCTTCTAACCCAGTCATTACAGGCATTTCAATATCCATTGTAATAACATCGATTTCGTGTTGGTGGCGCACTAACTTGTCAAGTGCATCTTTTCCATTGTTCGCAGAAGCGACTACAATAAATCGTTCTTCTTTATCTCGTTCTAACATACTGCGTATCATCGCCCGTTGTAATATAGAATCCTCAACAATCATAACCCCTATCTTTGTATGGTGGCGTTTCATACCTTTCACCCCTTTTTAGGCATTAACACGTGGCATTCATTGTTTTCACCGCATCTCTTTTCTTTCATTTGTATATTTTTCATAAAAATGGGTATAATAATAATAACTACTTTTTTTGAGGATGTGACACATATGCACAGACTCGTACACCACTGTAAACCTTCTCAAAGTTTAGTAACAACTCAATTACTTCTGTTTCAAAAAAAATGCACGCTTTCAAATATAGACTTTATTTTTATTCACAAATTTTTAGTTAAGCTTTCGATAGGTTCTGAAACTGCCTATCTCAAAATTAACATTTATGATATGGAATTTTTCTTTATCTCAACAACACTTGAACTTAAGACGTTTCTGTCATTTAGCGATTTTAAAATATGGTTTGAAAATAAATATCTAATAGGAGCGGATGACTATGTCTAAGAATTTAACAACTTTTCTTTATCTAAAAACATTGCAGAAAACAGAACACACAAATTTCGAACTTTCACATACGTTATTTCATTTGCAACGGTATTTATTTTTGAATGGCAACGTAAAGTGGGATAGAATGTTTTTCTTAACAAACTCGGAACGTGATTTTGTCGATGTGCATGGCGGAATAGTTATTAACCTTCTAGCGCATCATGATTTAATAGTGACCAGCGGAGATTCTCGTGAGCATACGTTGAATGAAAAGGGTAATTCCTATTTACGCAAACTTCAACTGCAGTTACCAGAGATTGATAAGCTTGTAGAAGAATTTTTTACTGAGTATGATGGTGAAACTGTCTTTGCGAATTCCTGTATGAGTACTGGTAACAAAAGAACCGTTGCCTGCCATTTGTGTACGGAAACTATCTGCGTTGAAGAATCATCCTGGTTAGCAGAATTTAAAAGAGCTTCAGGGTCTTTGTTTAAAAATCCCTATCGCAGTTATTCAAAAACAGCTAGTAAATAGACTTGTTTTTTAAAGCGTCTATAGAGGTTTCATTTGAAAAAAGATAAATTAAGATAAAGGGTAAAATACTCATTTATCTTGGTTTATCTTTTTTTTGCGTTCTTTTTTCTAAAAAAGGTAGGTGAATCTATGTGTTAGCAATTGGTCATGAAAACTATGTATCTAAAAGTAAAGTTTCTGGGATATATAATGTAAAGTCGAATCCTATTCGAAAAATTATTGATTTTGCCCGAACCCAAAACGTCTTAATTGATGCTACAAAGGGGAAAGCAACAAAATCAGTAATTGTGTTATCAGATGGGTTTGTTATCTTATCTTCTATGACTCCTCAAACGTTAGCTGAAAAGCGATTTTCTTAACTAAGGAAGGCGTGAAGCATAGTGAAATATATAGATAGTTTTAATGGATGGTTTGGTGAAATCGCGAACGATGCTACTTATGAAACATTTATCTCTGTATTGGACCCACTGGCTCAATATTACAAAAAGTTTAGCTCTCCTGGTCAAAAGCTTGTTATCGGATATGATACTCGCTATTTTGCAAAAGAGTTCGCTGTTTTTGCTGCTTGTTATATGGCTAAAAAAGGTATTAAAGTTTTCCTAAGCAATCGAGCAGCTCCTTCTTCTGTTTCAGTTGTTGCCGCATTACATAAAAAATCTCTTGGTACATTAGTTATTACTGGCGATGAGTATAATGCAAAATACATCGGTATCCGTGCCTTTAACATGCAAGGTTATTTTATGACAGAGACTTCTCTTTCCTCTTTTTCAGAATCCTTGGCTTCCGTTTCCCCTCTTTCGCTAAATGAATACATGAAAAAAGGTGTTATTGAACTTTTCGACATGAGCATTATTTACGAGTTATTTATACATAAAAAAATCTCTGTAGACGCAATGCACCCTTCTATTAATCAAATTCTTTTTAATCCCTTCTACGGTTCAGGAATGTACTATTTTGATTACATTTTTCAATCGCCAAAAACTCCGTATGTTAGTGGAATGACGATTTACAACCGACGCCTTTCTGATTTTAATTATGAAGAACCTAACCCAGAATTAAACTATAAGTATATGTTCAGTGACATGAAAGAAGATGGATTAGAGTTAGGATTTGTAGTGAGCCCCGACTGTACTTCTTTTGAATTTCTTGTTGGAGATGAACGTCTTACAAAACATGAAATAATAGGAATTTTGGCTGAACTCATTCAAACCAGTACTTCCACGTTGCGCATTCTTTCCGTAGATGATATTGATACAGAACTTCTTTTAACTTCCAATCAACCTGTTGATATCTCACAAGTATCATCAAAAGAATTTCAAATGAGTCTAGAAGAAGGGTCATTTGATTTGGCAATCGATAATTACGACCGCATTTATTTCGATAACCATGGTGCTCCAGATGCTTTGTTATGTGGTTTTTACCTCTTTTATTATTTTAACCGTACCGAACACATATTGGAGAAAGCCTCTTCTCACCTTCAAAAAATTCGTAATAAATAATTCGCTTTTGAAAGGAGTGGACGCGCATACATTGCGCAAACTACATGAGAAAATGTAAACACTGTAACGGTAATTTTAAAATCACATACAAGGAACATCTGATGCGCACCCGCAACCCTAATAAGCCTGAGATAGTGATTGAAAACTTAGAAGTTCTTGAGTGTACGATTTGCCCTCATACTGAATTGACAGAGAGTAGCGAACTCCTTGTGAGCATGATGAGGCAAAAAATCCGAGAAGAAATCGTTCGTGACGCTCAACAAGCAATTGAAGAACAACAGCAAGTTGTAGATAAAACAAATGCAGAGCTAACGGGGTTTTCACGTTTAAAAGAAACAATTCGTAAATGGATTGGCTAGGAGGTGTTTGGCTTGAAAGAAGAGAAAAGCCGTTTTCAAATAGTATTAGAAATTGCAAAAGCTGCAAATGATGCAGAGGAAGACATGCGAAATCAAGAATTATTCGAGAAGAAAGAAGACCCAATTAAAAAGATAAACGAGTATAAGGCACACCGTAATTTTTCACTTGAAGCTTATAATGAGTATATGAACGGAACGAAAGAAGAGGAAAGCGAATGATTTTAAAAGTAATTTATAAAGGTTTTAAGTCGTTTGCTGACACCATTGAAGTAGATTTCGCAAAAGGGTTAACAACTGTCATTGGCCCTAATGGCTGTGGAAAAAGTAATATTGTAGATGGTATTCGTTGGGTACTAGGTGAACAATCCGCGAAGTCATTACGTGGCGGAAAGATGGAAGATATCATCTTTCACGGAACAGCCAAACGTTCAAAATCAGATATGGCTGAAGTGACACTTATTCTTGATAATTCAAAAGGGATTTTTAAACAAATTCAGACGGAGCAAGTTTCCGTTACAAGGAGAGCCTTCCGTAAAGGAGGCTCTGAATATTTAATTAACGGAGAGATTTCTCGTTTAAAGGACTTGCAGACCCTTTTTTTAGATTCAGGTATTGGAAGTAGAAGTTATTCATTAATTGGACAGGAACAAGCAAAAAAAATTCTATCTACTGATATTAAAGAACGTAGAGCTATTTTTGAAGAAGCAGCTGGGATTGTAAAATTCAAACAACAAAAAGAAGAAACGGAAAAAAATTTAGCTAAAGTAGACCAAAACTTAACACGTATGGAAGATATTATTCATGAATTAGAAAAGCAGCTAAATCCATTGAAAAAACAATCAGAAAAAGCTACTAGGTACAAAGAAATTTCGTCTTCACTTCACGGTTTAGAGATTCAATATCTCTTAAATCAATATGATGTTTTGCATGACCAAGTCCAGGAGTTAACTTCATCTATTTCTAGCTATGCAGAAAATGTCCAATCTTTAGAAGAACGGCTTTCTACTAGTGAAAACAAATTAGCTGAACTAAAAGTAGAGTATCAAGAAAACAATGAAGATATTTTTGCCTCTCAATCCACTCTTTCTTCTCAAAAAGAAGAAATTGATAAATTTGAAAGCGTCATTCAACTTTTATCCGAGCGAATTCATAATAGTGAATCTAAAATAAAAGAAACCGAAGTAGAGTTATCAGAATTGGAAACAAAACATTCTTTAGCCTTAAATGAGTACAACCAAAAGCAAGAACGCTATAACTTCGTTATTTCTGCCCTTGCTGGGAAGCAAGAAGAATTAGATACATTGAAAACCTCCATTGATTCAGTTGAAAGTGATAAGCTTCACGTAGTAAATGACTATGAACACTTACGAAATAAGGTAGTTGAGCTTTATAATCGCATGAGCCAAAAGCAATATGAACGTAAACAATTGAAAGAGCGAGAAGCTGAGTTAAAATCAAAACAAAAAGTAGTTGAACAATCACTTGCGGATATTCAAAATGAGTATCAAACATATCAGGCCACATATACAAAACTTCAAGCGCAATACAATGCATTAGCACAGAAAAAAGAAGACGTTTCTAATTCACTTCAAGATAACCAACAGGCGATTACTGAAAAACAAGAAGCTTACGACGTCGCATTTTCCACCGTTAAAGAGCTACAACAGAAACAATTCCAACTAAAAACAAAAATTGATTCTATAGAGACCTTTATTGAAAACAACGAAGGCTTTTTTGATGGCGCAAAGGCCATTTTAAATGAGAAGAAAAAAGGGGATTTTCCAGGTGTAATAGGCGTTATCGCTGAACTTATTACAGTTGATAAAACTTACGAAATAGCTTTAGATACGCTATTGCAATCTACTATGCAATCAATTGTAACCAAAGATGATATGTCTGCTAAAGAATGTATTGCTTATTTAACTAAAAATAAGCTAGGCAGAGCTACGTTTCTCCCTATAAACATGGCACACTCCTCTTCGTTTTCAAAAGATGAACTTCAAAAAATCGAACAAACTCCTGGTATTACACTCTCCATCGATGGAATTATGTTTGAAAAAGGAATAGAATCCGTTATTCAATCTAAACTAGGGCGTTCTTTAATTGCAGACTCGTTGACTATCGGTCTGGACTTTATGAAAAAAACCAAGATGAAAGCACGGATATCTACAGTTGATGGCGAGCTTATTCAATCAGGTGCTATAACAGGTGGTGCTTCTACCCGTAAGCGAACAAACTTTTTCACAAAAAAACGTGAACTTGAAGATTTTAAACAAGAGGATGTCATAATTACAGAATCTTTGCAAAAACATTCTAATTCACTTGAAGCACTGAAAATCGATATAGATACATTAAAAAAAGAAAACGTCTTTCTGTCTGATAATCTAACGGAGTATCAAAACGAATTAAATGCTCAATATAACAATGTGAAAGACGCGGAAAATAACTATCATCGTATTCATGAGAAACATCAAGATTTAATTACAGAACAGGAAGAAATGAAAGGTACCATAAAAGAAGCAAGCTCAAAAATTATCGAATTAAAATTTGAAATAGAACAAATTGAAAAAGAACATAATAACACAAATCAAAAACTAGAAAACTTGCATTCAGAAAAAGAAATGCAGGACGGTAGTCTTTCTTCCATGCTTAAAAATTCAAATGATGTTCAGACTCTTATAGCTCGTTTAGAGGAAGAAATGAAACAGTTATCTCTTTACTTAGATTCTCAAGGCAAACAGGCAAAAGAAGTATTTAAAAAAGTTAGTTCTATGAAGCAACGTATTAATGATGAGGCTAAATCTATTAGTAAAAATGAGGCTGAAATCACAGTCTCTAAAAACAATCTACTATCACTGCGTGCGACTTTTGAGGGAACGAATCACCATCTTTCTCAAAGACGAGGAGAAACTCAATCAGCGCTTGATGAAATCAATCAGCTAGAAACAGCCATTAAAGAAGTTCGTCACCAAAAAGAAGTGACGGAAAAAGAATTACATAAATTACAAGTTCAATTGAGCAAACGGGAAACTGAAATTGAATCCATTAGCAGTCGTCTACTTGAGGATTACAAAATGGACGAAGAAGCTACCTCTTCTCATGAACGAGAGGATATTGATATGAAGTCCGTCAAAGAGGAAGTGGAGCAGCTAAGAAAAGAGCTTTCTACGTTAGGAAACATTAACCAAAATGCCATTGATGACTTTAAAGAGCTTCAAGAGCGATACGAACTAGAATCAACTCAATTTCACGATGCTAACAAGGCAAAAGAAGATTTAGTTTCGCTTATTACAAGTATTGAAGAGGAAATGACAACTAAATTCACATCCACTTTTTATAAAATAGCTCAAACCTTTGAAAAAACTTTTACAGACTTGTTTGAGGGTGGAAACGCAAAACTTCGACTTGCAGATGAGAAAAACCCCCTTACCTCTGAAATTGAAATTATAGCCCAACCGCCAGGAAAAGTTGCCAAAAGTATTAGCCTTCTTTCTGGAGGAGAGCAGTCCCTGTCTGCCGTAGCGCTAATCTTCGCTATAATCCTAACCATCCCAAGTCCTTTTATAATTCTAGATGAAGTAGACGCCCCATTAGATGATGCAAATGTAGCTCGCTTTGCAAATTACCTTAAGAAATTATCTCAAGAAAGCCAATTCATTGTTATTACACATCGTAAGGGAACAAAAATGGTCTCGGATTACATGTATGGCGTAACACATGAAGAACTAGGTGTCTCTGTAGTTGCTGCTGTAAAACTTGACTTTAAAGAAAAGACTGGGTGATAACATGGATTATGTTGTAAAACTTCAAAACTTCGAAGGTCCCCTTGATTTACTCCTTGAACTCATTCACCAAAAAGAAATGGACATTTTTGATATTCAAATTTCGGAGATTACAGCTGATTATATGAAAAGTATTTCATTGATGCGTGAACACAATATAGAAATCACTTCAAACTTTACAAAGATGGCTAGTGTCCTACTAAGTATTAAAACAAAAATGATGTTGCCTACAGAAAAAGATGAAGCAAGGGATGAACTTATTAAACAGCTACTGGAGTATCGTGAGTACAAACAGGCTGCTGAGAGATTAAAAGAAATGAAAGAAATCGAAGAAAAGTATTTTAAGAGACAAAAGCAAGAAAAAGTAAAAAAACAAAAAAAAGGCACTATTTCTGACATTTCTAAAATCTATAAACAGGTCTTAGAGTTAAAGAAAACCGTAAAAACTAGTTCATCTAAGTTAGACGATATGAACAGAGAGACCTTGCGTTTTAGATACTCTATTGAAGAACAGGTTGAGTTTTTAAAGCAGTCCTTAGTAGCGGGCAAAATTGATGTTCATCAGCTTTTTATGAACATGGAAGACAAAGAAGAAATCATTGAAACCTTCGGGGCAATCTTAGAGCTATCTAAAACACAATATATTTTGATTCTACATGAAAAAAACACATTATATATTGAAAGGAGAGAGTCTGTATGATTGCCGAAGATAATGTCACAATAGAGAAAAAACATTTAGAAGCCTTGCTTTTCGTGGCCAAAGAACCTTTAACTTTACACGATATTCAGAAGCGCTTGTGTACTGAAGAAGAAAAGATAGAAGAAGACATTATATTACGTTGGTTATATGAATTAAAAAGAGAATACGAAGATAGAGGATTTCGTATTCGTCAAGTTGCAGGAGGATTTGAGATGGTCTCTGCTCCAGAATGCCACCTAGTCATTGAAAAAATTGTGCCAAAGGAATATGAAGCTCTCTCTCGCGCTCAATTGCATACACTTACTGTCATAGCCTATAATCAACATATTAATCGAGCAGGAATAGCAAGGCTACGTGGTGTGAAAAACCCTGATGAATCCATCCAACGTCTTATAGAGCGAGGATTGGTCACTGATTCTGATAGTGGTTATACCACTACAGAAGAATTCCTCAAATTTTTTGGAATAAATGATTTAAAAGAGTTACCTCCAATTGTACGTACAGAAGGTGTTCCGAAGGACACAGTTTCTAGTGAAGAGCCGTCAATAGAAGAGTCTGATTTCAATGAACTTAATAACGAAGAAGAGCAAACTTAACTTTGCTCTTCTTTTTTGCGGTTTGTCTGATATACTAATTAAGCATTAATTCATTAGGAGGTGTTATATTGGAAACAATAGATGTACGACTAGAAATTATTCAACCTCATGTTGAAAAGCCAAAACGAGCAACTACTTATAGTGCTGGCTACGATGTATATGCTCCATCTACTATTTGTATACCCCCGTTCGAATCCTATGAACTGGAACTCCCATTTCTCTTTACTTATAATTACTTAATACTAAATAAGGCAANCTTTTTATTTACACCAAGAAGCTCTTATGGCATTAAAAAGAAAATGCGTTTAATAAATTCAAAAAAAGAATTTATTGCAAAGGCTATTTACAATGACATCACAAACCAATTAATTGTTCATCTTTATAATGACTCTCCAACGGAGCTGCTTATTCCTAAGGGCGAACATTTTTTGCAATTCGTGATAACAAAAGAAAAGGACGTTTTTATATCCGTTGAGTTTGAATGCGTTTCTCCTTCTATCAAAGAAAAACACCCTCCTTACCCAAGTTTTATTCGTCAAAAAGAAAATAAGTATGATTGGATAATCAATAAAGATTTTCATATTAATCCAAATGAACAGCTTTTACTTTCCACTGGTTACAAGGCTTCTTTTAATCAAGGTGCTTGGCTTACTGCTTCTCTACACCCTTCAGTTAATTCGAAATTGATGTTTGCAAACTCCACGCCTGTAATTGATGCAGATTACTATAATAATAAAAATAATGAAGGACTTATCTTCATTGCGGTTGTTAATGTCTCAGAACAACCCATTATGATTCCTAAAGGTACAGCGCTATGCTCGTTCTTCGCTCAACCCTTTTACCTGTTATCAGATGACGAAGGAAACAATGTAACTCGGACTGGTGGAATTGGTCACACGACGAAATAATGGACAAAAAAAGCAAGGTACCTCGAAAGGAACCTTGCTTTTTAACGTGATTATTTATTTAAAAAATCGATAAGTTTTTGACTTCGGCTAGGATGACGAAGCTTTCGTAAGGCTTTTGCTTCTATTTGTCGAATTCGTTCGCGTGTAACTCCGAACATTTTCCCTACGTCTTCGAGTGTTTTTGCTTCTCCGTCTTCAATTCCAAAACGTAATCGCAAGACTTCTGCTTCTTTTTCTGATAGAGATTCGAGCACTTCGTCCAACGTCTCATCTAAATTTTTCTTCCAAGATTTACGCACAGGATTTTCACTATTCTCATCCTTGATAAAGTCTTTTAATGAAGAATCTTCATCATCTCCTACTTTAATATCCATGGATAATGGTTCTTGTTTTAGTTTAAAATAACTTCTAATTTTATCTTCCGTTGTTTCCATAGCCTCTGCAAGTTCTTGGTTTGTAGGTTCTCTTCCAAATTCTTGTGTAAGTGCGGTTATGGTTTTATTTAATTTTTGGAACGTGTCATTCATATGTACAGGGATACGAATTGTTCTTGATTGGTCGGCTATAGCACGCGTAATTGACTGTCGCACCCACCATGTTGCGTATGTAGAAAATTTGAATCCTTTTCGATAATCAAATTTATCAATTGCCTTAAGTAATCCTATATTTCCTTCGTGAATTAAATCCATAAATTGCAAACCGCGATTCATATATTTTTTTGCAATAGAAACAACTAATCGTAAATTTGATTCTGCTAATACTTTTTTAGCGTATTCGTCACCAGCTTCTATTTGTTGAGCTAGCATAACTTCTTGGTGTCCATTAATAAGAGGGTACTTAGCAATATCTTTTAAATAGGTTTTTACTACATCATCATCACTGCCTAAAAACACTTCTTCTTTTTCTTGGTCAGCGCCCTCTTCCTCTTCATTTGTTATATTTTCAATATATACATCTTTTTCTTTTCCTTCTAAGTCGAGGGCGTCGCTTTGACGAATGATTTCTACGCCCATTTCTTCTACAAACAAATCGTATAGAGCTTCTACTTGTTCTTTTGTAAGTGTTTTGTTATAAGATAGCTTTTGTATTTCATGTAGAGTGACCATCCCCCTTTTTTTCCCAAGGTAGATAATCTCTTGAATAGACTCTCTCAACTCGTCTATATGTCCGAACACTTCAACACCCCCTCAGTAAAAGTTAGAAACTATCTTTATCAAGGATATCGATATCCAAAATCCATTTTTTAATTTCCTCATAATTGCTACAAAAAAATGATAGTGATAATTTGACGAACAGTTTGTTCTTTTTTAAGATAAATTCGTCGGAATATTCAGATATAAACTGATGTAGGTCTTTTTGGCATGTTGTTTTAAACGTTATTTCAAAGAGTGATTCCTTTTGTATTTGCCCCTTTATTGTGCTTAGTTTTTTTATATATGGACAAGTATAGAGGTTATCTAATCGTGAATAAGGTACCCATATATTTACGCGCACTTTATTTTTCTTCTTAGTAAAAATAGAAGGAACACCGTTTAATGTTTCAAAAATAGAAAGGTCTTTTGTTTCAACCTCGCCAACACAAAGTAAACATCCTTCTGTCCTTAGGTTATCTGTAAAAACAACCATGCTATCTTCTGGCAAATGAGGGAAAATGTCATATACAAATTGATTGGCATTTTGGAGTTTTGAAAATACTACTCTTTTCTTTCCCAATCTTTCCCCGTCTATAAAGTAATCGTCACATTTAACAAAATCTTTAAGTATTTGCTTAAAAAGATTTAGATTATTGTGTAAAACGTATATATTCACCATGTACTCAACTCCCAAACTGCAATATAAACTTTTTTAATAAAATATCAAGTGTTTTCATCGAAAAAATAATGAGGTGATTTTCTTGGATTATTTGCAAAATATCTTACATGTGTTGGATGAAGATAGGCATGACAGAGTAATTGAAGTGTACGAATCCATTTTTTTTAAAATGCAGCGAAATAATTATCATTTTAAAAACATAAAAAAAATAATAGATGAGACGGACATGTTGAATGTAGAGGATGTTTATACTTCTGTAAATCTGCCTATTTATTTCGAAATGGAGAGTTTATTAGTTTCCTTACGCTCTACGGTTGATTTACTTATGCACCTTTTAAATGAAGTATACGAACTTCGTCTTGTAGATGTGTATTTAAATAATGTATTTAAACACACTAAACTTCCTACTGAAATTAAAAACATCTTACGGAAATATACACGAAGATTTGATAATACTACATGGTCTTTTATTTATACCTCTCGAAATGATATTGTCCACGAAAAAAGTGTCCCTCACATCCTCCCTATTAACGTAGACCCTTTTCAATTCGAACAAATCAATGTGTTCTTTTCTTGGGATGGTATGGAACGAGAAATTATTTCTTTTTTCAAACAATGCTTGAATTTTTTGACTAACTTCTCTTCGCAGCTATATGAAAATATTGTTCTATCGCTTCGTTAACGTATAAGGATATGCTGCTATACATATAGTAAGGTAAAAAAGGCGGCTGCCCATGAAAGAAGTAGATTCTCAATATTTTTGTCTTGAAATAAAGAAGGCTGACATTATTTGCTCTTATGAACATGGTTACTTAATAGCTACCTCTAAGCAAAATCCTTATCAGTTCACAGAGTTTATCCCCCCTCTAAACTCTAAATTTTTTATTTATCACAGCTCTTTAGGTAAGATATTGAAACTAACTCAAGCTAATAAAACAATACTTATGGCTTTTGAAATTATAAGGGATGTTGATTATATGCGTAGCGATGTAACCATTAATTAATTAAAAAATTAACAAAATGATAAAAAAAAAGAACGGATTTCAGGTCTGTACAAGGTTTTTTTTCCGAACNATTAAATTTAGCTTATCAAACCTATCAAGGAGTGGTTCCGATGCAAAAAACCTTACATGACTTGATTACATCTACAACCTGGTTAGATGTTGAAGCGTTANTCAATGAATATTATCCTGATGAAAATGTTGCTTTTTTTAAACAACTTTATTGGAAGTTATACAATATCACTCCTACTTTAAACACTCAAAATGCCGAATTGCATCTAGATACGTTTACAGAAGANGATGATGATATTACTACGGAAGATTTATATTACGAAATCGACCATTATAACGAAATAACTGATGAAGCATGGGCTATGTATCTTGGTTTCTATTTAACCGAAGAGACGTTAGAAACGATTGAAGCAGCAGAAATTGTTACGCACTTACTTTTTGAATTTACGTACGGTGAAATAGAATACATGATTCAATGAAAAAAGACCCGCATCTGGTTACAGAGTATCCAGTGCGGGTCTTTTTACACTTTTTCTTTTTCTTTAATAAGTTCCTCATTATTTTCATCATATTCCCTGTTTTTATAGAATAAGACCGAAATAATACGATGGTCCTCCACTTCTAGGATGCGGGCTATATACTTTCCCAATGATATTTGATTTCCTATTTTTGGTGGGTTTTCAATTTTGGTTAGCATGTAACCTCCAATAGTGTCAACGCCATCTANCTCACCGATATTGATATTAAATCGTTCGTTTACATCATCAATTAAAACGGTAGCATCTACAATCGTTCCCTCTTTGGTTTGTTGGAACGATGCCATTTCTTCATCAAATTCATCTTGAATTTCCCCAACAATGACTTCCAATATATCTTCTAAAGTTACAAGGCCAGATACGCCACCATATTCATCTGTAACAATTGCCATTTGGTGCTTATTCTCCTGCATATAACGTAATGTCTTTTTAATAGACGTTGTCTCATATAATTTAGGTAATTGTCGAATCAGTTTGTCCAATTCCAAATGACCTTTTTCTTTTGCTCGATAAATTTCTTTCAAAGTTACATATCCTAATATATCATCTTTATCTTCCCCACATACAGGGAAACGAGAGTGTGTGCTGTGTTCTATGAAATTCAATGTCTCATTTATGTCATCTGTTAAATATACACATTCCATGTCTTTACGATGAATCATAATTTCTCTTAAGAAGCGCTCATGAAAATCAAATATTTTTGCAAGCATTTGCTGCTCGTCTGGCTCCAAATTTGAACTATTGGAAACTATCATTTTTACTTCTTCAGCTGTGTGTTCTTCTTCTTCACTTACAGGTTTTAGACCAAAGACCCGTATTAACCCATTGGCAGAACCATTTAATGTCCAAATTAATGGATACATAATTTTATGAAACCATATCAAAGGCGTTGCTATCATTAGAGAAATTTTTTCGGCCTTTTGAATGGCGAATGTTTTAGGAGCCAGTTCCCCTAGTACAACATGTAGGAAGGTAATAACGGAGAAAGCAATAATGAACGAGGTTGTATGAATTAGAGATGTACCCATGCCAAGCTGCTTAAACAATGGATTCAAGAGATTAGCTACAGCAGGTTCCCCTACACGACCTAAGCCTAATGAAGTAATTGTAATACCTAATTGGCAAGCTGATAAATAGCCATCTAAGTTTTCTAGTAATTTTTTAACACTTTTGGCACGTTTGTTCCCTTCTTCAATGAGTTGCTCTATCCTTGTTCTTCTAATACGAATGATAGCAAACTCACTCGCCACAAAGAACGCAGTTAGTATAATTAAAATCACTACTAAGAATAATCCCAGACCACTACTGTCCAAATAGTATTCCCCCTTTGTATGTTATTTTTCTTTTATAATGATTTTTTCCTTTTTGTCTACTCTATTGATAAAAGGAGCCTATAATGCTGTACCCATCCGTTTTTTTGCCTCTTTCGCTGCATATTCATATAATTCTTGAATAGTTTTGTTTGGACTTGATTGTGCCTTATCCATAATCATTCCTAATTCCCTGTCAGTTAGTTGACTTAACTTTTTCCCTTGGAAGGGTCCTTTTATTGGGATAATATACTCCTCGTCAGTCACTTCTCGTTTTTCAATGTACTCTTTTTCAAATGGCTCTAATACCTCAAGTGGCTTACCCTCTTTTCCATACATAATGGTGTACAACGGTTTTCCTTGAAGTGTATATTTTAGTTCTTCTGTTTGAATAAAATGCATCATTTCTATACTCATTTTTAACGCTTCTTCATACGGCAACCAACCTTGTACAGCGAAGTTATTCTCTTCTTCTCTCTGCATTTGCCCATTAGCTGTACTCCCGTTTCCTTCGCAAATTTTTACGATATAGTAGGCAATTGTTTGCGTGTTTTCGTTTAAGAGTGCTTGAATATTTATTTGTTTGTCATACGTGACACCTTTAATACGCTCAATACCTCCATAGACTGTTAAGCCCTTAGAGCCAAAGCGTGATATAAAAAGGTCATTTAGAATGCTATGCGAAAGGATTTTTGCCGTACTCTTATCCATAAGAGCTTTTAAATATTTTTTTCTTCCTTCGTTATAGCCCACTTTACCGTTTTCCCCTTTTTCTGTGATAGACCATACTAATTTGCCTTTATATACGTCTTCAATTACAACTCCGTTTCTCTCTTTCTCCTCATGATAATTTAAGCTAGCCTGGATATCGAGGGTTGATTTTTGGTTTTGATGAAGATAGATTTTAATATTCATGACATCACCTTTTTTCGATTAGTATACGAGAAATATAGAATAGTTCGAACAGTCGAGAATGTTTTTTTAGCTAGCGAGGGAAAAACATTCATTCCCTCAAATGATAAGAGGGTAAAAAATTAGTAGGGGGCGTTATTATGTATGAAAAGGTTTTGTTATTTTTAATCGCTCTTCCCATGATGATTCTTTTATTAGCTGTATGTTTTGCTCTTTATTTTTATATCCGTGACAAAAAGCAATCTCAGCATTCTATTTTGAAAACACACCCCATCATTGGTAGGTTACGTTATATGTTTGAAATGATAGGACCTGAAATGAGACAATATCTAATTTGGAGTGATAAAGAAGGGAAACCTGTTGACCGTGATACGCAATCAACTATTGCGAAAGCTGGTAAATACGCTTCAACCGTTATAGGCTTTGGTTCAAAGAAAGATTTTACTATTAGTGATTTCTATTTATCAAATTCAATGTTCCCAAAAAATGTAAACGAACTTCGTGTTGATAACTCCAATTCTATTCACACTCACCTGTATAAAATACTTCACGAAGGACTTGTAAGTCGAAAAGAAAAACGCTATCCATCGTCTATTCAGCCGTGGTACCTTACGAATGAAGATGCAGTCGTCATAGGTCCAACTTGTAAACATCCTTTCCCCGTAAAAGGGCTAGTTGGTATTTCAGCTATGAGTTATGGCGCGCTAAGTAAAAGCGCTGTGAAGGCTTTGGCACAAGGCGTTGCAATATCAGGTGGAAGCTTTATGAATACAGGTGAGGGCGGGATTAGTCCTTATCATTTATCAAAGCTTTACGTTGCAAATGATGAAGTTGAATTAACGACAGAAAATGAAAAAAAGCTTTTTGCATACATAAAAAAACATCCTTTTATTTCTAATTTTAAAATGAGAGAAAAATTTGGTGAGGCGGTTCAAGCTCTCTTAGATAAAGTTGAAAATCAAGGTGCTATTCAAAGTAAACAAGCTGACCTTATTTTTCAAGTTGGTTCTGGATTGTTTGGGGCGAGAAAAGATGGAAAATACTGCGAAGAGACTTTTACGAAAAATGCGAACCGCCCAGAGGTAAAGGCAATTGAAATTAAACTCGCTCAAGGGGCGAAGGTACGCGGTGGAAAACTCCCTAAAGAAAAAATAACACCTGAAATTTCCGAAATACGCGGTGTACCTATGGGAAAAGATGTAGAAAGTCCTAACCGATTCCCCTTGTTTTCTAATATGGAAGAATTATTTACGTTGATTATGCGATGGAAAGAGCTAACTGGTAAGCCAGTTGGAATTAAGGTAGTAGCAGGTAGTGAGTTATCATTCGAGGAATTAGCTGCTTATATGAAAAAAACTAATCAAGGGCCTGACTTTATTACAATTGATGGCGGGGAAGGTGGGACTGGTGCAACATATCAAGAAATGGCTGATACACTTGGATTACCTATTTATTCAGGGTTAATGATTTTGCACGATACACTTTCTCGATACGGTATTAGAGATAGAGTAAAAATATTAGCTAGTGGCATGTTGGCTACGGCAGATAAAATGGCAATCGCTCTTGCATTAGGTGCGGATTTAATTTATGTTGCTCGAGCAGCTATGAACAGCATTGGTTGCTTAAATAGTTATAAATGTAATTCAAACCACTGTCCTGTTGGTATTACTTCTCATTTGCCTCACTTAGAATCCGGTCTCGTGGTAGAGGAAAAACGATTCCGTACAGCCAATTACCTTGCTACAATGCGTCAAGGTTTGTTTATGCTGGGTGCTTCATGTGGCCTTGAATCTCCAACAGAATTTTCTCGAGAACACGTGACGTACCGAGATACTAACAATAGTACGAAACGACTTGACAAGTTATTAAGCCATTCAGAATAATTCTATAAACGGGAAAAATTCCAAGGCTTTCTGTTTTGTTATGTTCATAACCGTACTTTATTCATGATATAATGGAAAAAAAGGCTTACAGAGGTGCTTTATGACAGAGGAGATTTGGAAGGAAATTGCAAATTATGAAGGATTATATGAAGTCAGCAATTTAGGAAGAGTGAGACGTCTATCTGGATTAGTGCCAAGAAGAAATGGCGGATTTAAAGAAGTAGCTGGTAGAATGATGAAGATTTCTTTGACTCCTAATGGGTCTAGTCGTGTTCACTTATCTAAAAACAACAAAGTAAAAATAGCCCTTGTACATCAACTTGTTGCTGAGGCATTTATTCCAAAGCCTACAGAAAATTACCTTTTAAATCATAAAGACGGAGACCGCAGTAACCCTAATCTTTCTAACCTTGAGTGGATACCATATACAAATAACTATAACATCCATAATTAAAAAAAGGATTTGAGACGAGTATAAATTCGTCTCAAATCCTTTTTTATCTTCCTGCCCGCAGCGTTTTAAATGCATCAGCTGGGTTTTGTTCCATTGCTTGTTTAGTTGTAAAATGTACAGATAAGAATTTACTTTTTACTTTGTTATTTTCTACCCATTCGTTTGTTTGGTTGAATACTTTTGTAAGGTGGGCTTCATCTTTGCAAATAACACCTAAATTTTTATATTGAGAGTATCGGTCCATCTGTAATGCCATACTTTCCATAGGTATCATCATATAACATGATTTGTTATCCATTTGAAATTCAATTAATTCATCTTTTACGCCCAACACTTGATAACCGCCCACTTTAAGCGTATTTTCGACAAGTTGCATATCTAGTTCTACTTCAGTAAAAGGCGTAGTTTCTCCAGCTTCCATTCCATAACGATTTTGAAAGTATACTTTCCCTTTGTCGGTTAACTCAAAAACTAAAAACGACTCATGTCCCCATCGTACTGACTCTATTTTCAAGTACCCTTTTTGTTCCAAGTTGTATAAATTTTGTTCGGTTGTTTTCGTTTTCATATCTTTTAATCTAGATACTGCTTTATAACCGATTTCCTCTATAATTTCTCGCTCGACAAAACTTAGTTCATTTTCGATGTTCGCATAAGCAACAGTATTTGGTTGCTCCTGAATTTCAAATTGATTATTATCAATAAATAATGTTGTAATGGTTTCAGAAATGTATGAAGCGTTAGATTCAAGCTCTACCGCACTGAACTCTTCTAGTAACTTCATAATATTTTGCGCTTCTTCAAATTGATTGTTTAACATGTAACGTTGTATTTTAAATGAGCCTTCTCGCTTTACTTCTTCACGCAGTGTATGAAGGGATTCCTTTGCTTTTTTATTGTTTTCAACGAACACATTTAATGCACTTTTTACCGACATCTCATCACTCCTCGCCTCGATAATATCTTCTTTTCGTTTTTTATACTTCCGCCAAAAACCTTTCGTTATTTATTCTTTGCGACTATGTTCCTAGTTTTACTACGAATTTCATGTTGAATTTCACTTTCACTTTCTTGTAAATACATTTCTGTCGTAGCGACTGTACTGTGACCTAAAAACTTCTGAATGCTTGTTATTCTTGCTCCTTCTTTTAGTAATTGAGTAGCTGCTGTTCGGCGCAAGGCATGACAACCAATCACTTTATCTATTTTCGCTTTTTGTACATATGTTTTGACAAAGTCATGAATGGCTCGAGGGGTAAGAGGGTTATTGCTGTCTTTGCTTGTAAATAAAAACTCACTATTTGTTATTCTACTTTTTAAATAATTTTTTAAGTCCATTATCATTTCATCAAACAAAGGAACATACCGAGTTTTCCCACCTTTTCCGTCTACACGAATGGTTTTTTGTTTGATATTTAGGTCTTTTACTTTTAGTTCACACACTTCATTAACACGTAAACCGCACTTCAACATAATGAAGACTAAACTTCGAGATTTTTCTTTATTTCTCGCATGTTTAGAGACTGTTCGAATTAACTTTTCTGATTCTTTGCGAGTGAGTACAAACTTCTCTTTCTTATCAACATCTTTAATTTTGATATTATCAATGGCCATCATTGGATTTTTTTGTATGTATTCCCGTGTATAAAGAAAGTGAAAAAAACGTTTTAAAATGGTGATTTTTTTTGCACGCGTAGTGGAAACATTTTTGTTTTTNAACCACTCTGTTGTATACATATCAATGTGTAGTGTCTTTATCTCTTCAACNTCAGTTACACCTTTTGCTTCTATGTATTTAATAAATTTGGTTAATTCTTTTTTGTAGTCGTAAATGGTTCGTTGGGAGAGGTTGTTGTTTTCTAAATATCCAAGATACAACTCTAAATACATCTCGTACATTTTCTACACCCTTTCAACCATCCAAAAAGCGACAAAGTGTCGCTTATGAAAAAAATTTATTGTAACGACAATAAAGGCGTATCGTATGTTCAGTTTCTTTAATATCATGTGTGTCAATTCGTTCAATTGTAAGAGAACGGATTTCGCCATCATGTTTCACATACAAAACGTCCCCTACGTTTTTATTCTTAGAAAATTCGTAATAACTTTCAAATTGGTGAAATGATTTTTCATCCNCTTGAACAAGAATGACATACTTAATCATGATTTCTCCCCCTATTTTGGTAAGTTTAAATAGCCTACTGTCTTTTCAAAAATAATGCTAGTTTTCATTCAAATCTTTTCATTTGATGTTAAAATAATTTGGAAAAAAGATACATTACAGGAGGGGTTTACATGAATAAACATGTTCATCAAGAAGTGCAAAAGGGAAGTTTAACATGTCATCATGGAAATATGTTCGGAGGAAAGAGNACGGCACTTATTAATCAGTTTAGAGAGNTAAGTAATGTGGCTGATGACAAGACCATAATTTCAATAAAAAAACAAACTCTATATGCAGAAATGAAGGCGGAAGCTTTTGTACACGTTCGTGATAATCGCTATTCCCAGGATTCCACATCTATTACCACGCATGACGGTGATGAAATTCCAGCAATTCCTGTAGCGTCAGCTGGTGAATTGTTGAGATATGTTAAAGAGCATCAAATAGATATTATCGCCATTGATGAAATCCAGTTCTTCATGGAAAGAAATGAAGGCGGAGAATGGACGATTGTCAGTGCACTGTTAAACCTTTTAGAACAAGGCAAAAAGATAATTGTAGCAGGTCTTACGTATGATTTTCGTCGCTTACCATTTGGACCTATGGGAGATATTTTGTTAATAAGTAATGAACACCAAATGCATTTGAGCGAATGTTCGATTTGTAAGCAACCAGCTCGTTACCCTCAACGTTTAATCAATGGAAAGCCAGCTTACAAAGACGAACCTCTTATTAAAGTAGGAGGAAGTAGCGACTACCAGCCTCGATGCGACAAGCATCATNAATTGCCTATTCGTTCTGTTGTTATAAAGCNCGTAGCAGCAACCAATCACGTAAGTTAAATAATAAAATTAAATAGAGGTCTCTCAATTAAGACCTCCCCCTTTTTTTCACCTCTTTTATATCTGCGTTTTTTCTTTGTTTTTTTTGCCGATACAGTTTTTTTGTGTTATNCTTTTTCCTCTTTTATTAAAGGTGGTGTATTCGATTTGAATTATCAATATTCTTTATCTCACATTGATATCGATAATACCACTTCTAAAAAACAACTAATTGACTTATTGAATGAACATGATAAAAATAGTTTTATTTATTCTGTTCGTACTGCGCAATTAAATATGGCCATTGCCAAGGAGATGAAATTTTCTGAAGAAGAAATCTATATTTTCTTTCAGTGCGGCTTACTTNATGACGTAGGAAAATTAGGAATGACAAAAGATTTTATTAACTATCCTGCTGCGTATTCATTAGACNTGTACCAAGAAATGAAGAAACACACTACTGGAGGAGCTACTTTACTTAAAGCCATTAATGCAGAAGTTGCACTTATAGAAACAGCTAGCTACCACCATTGTAATTTTGATGGCACAGGGTATCCAGTTAGCTTATATTACGAAGAGATACCTATTCATGCTCGTGTCACTCGTATCTCCGATAGCATAGACGCATATATGTCTAAACGTTGTTATAAAGAAGGTGGTCCTTCTTATGAGGTATTAAATGACTTAAATCAATATAAAGGCACTAGTTATGACCCTGTCTTGTTAAAAGCTTTTTCTGTTATTCACGAAAAAATTATTACAGTATCTCACAGTTTAGGTGTGGACCGACCCTCTCAGAAGTTTTATATGTCGCTTTTAGATAAATTTTACGGATTGGATGAATTAACACGTTTTGCAGAAGAGCATTTGGATTCGTCCTATCTAAAAAATCTCTCATAACAAAGGAGAGATTTTTATATGTTCTTGTTTTTGTATGATAAAATACTTAAAAATGAAAGCACGGTGATGGAATGAGTTTATTTATTTTTGGTGGGCCTAGTGGAATTGGAAAATCAGCAGTTGCTAAGCGAGTCTTCACTCCAGAACAGAAATTAACAACCAGCACAAGTCGTATTATTCGGGATGGGGAAGTCCCTAACGTCGATTATTATTTTTTATCAACAACTCAGTTTATTGAAAAGATTGAAAATGACGATTTTATTGAGCATGCTCCTTTTGCTAGCGGTTACTACGGATTAACCAAAGAAGAGTATGAATCTAAAATTGACCAGGGTGATGTGTACATCATTTTAACTGAAAGTGGAGTACAGACATACAAAGAAAAATTTCCCGATTGCATTGTTATCTATATTGATGTAGATAAAGATGAAGTTTTACAGAACTTAAAAGACCGAGGCGAGTCAGAAGAAATTATAGAAAAACGCATGCGCCTCTTTGATGAAGAAGCAAGAGTTAAAGCTATAGCAGATTATATCGTTATTAATAAAAGAGGTTTTTTTGAAGATACAGTTAGAGCTGTAGAAATAATTATTAAAAACAACAAAACAGATGCTGCCAATTAACAAACAGCATCTGTTTTCATGTCTATTACACACTCTAACTCTTCCCATAAAGAATTTTGTAGGACAACTTCTTTATAGACAAGTATTTGTTTCTGACAAAGTAAGACATATAATGCACCACTGTCTTCTTCGTATGGAATGTTTTCTCGCTGTAAAACATTTTTTAAACTTACAAGGCAATGTACGTTACCTCCATCAAGTTCTAATGCTAAGTTGTATATCTGGTTGAAATATGACTTCACTTATGTTTGCACCTCTTTAGCATAATGTTTATAAAATTCCTGTCTTTTTTCCTTGCGTCTTGCCCTTGTAATTTCCCCTATTTCTATTTCGCCTGTTTTTACGAGAGAACGGAATGAGCGTGTAATGGTCTCAGCTGGAGTGCAATATAAACTATCCCGAAGTGTTTGGGCTAATTCAAATTTCGACCAATATCTAGTGATTAAAAGATTGTAACAATCCTTGACCTCAGGCTCGCTTTCCGCTAAAATTTTCACGTTGTGTGTGACTTTCTCGATGCTTTTAGACAATCCTCTCACTTCTCCCTTTTCTATCATATGTATGTCACTGGCTCACTTTCATGCTCCTTTTACTTGATTTTTTATGCTTTTCTTTATTATGTGAGAAAGAGGTGAAGCATATGGAATATTCAATTGATGCGGAGTTAATATCTAAACGTTTTGATTCCGCCCTCAAGACTCGTATTATCAGTGGTAACAACAAACATTTAATAATTTCCATTCCAGAGCGTAATGGAGAAAAAATAACATTTGTCCAAGAAGAAGAGTTTAAAATATCGTATTACCATGGTGAGTTTGTATATGCATTTTCTCTTGTTTTTCATGACGTGATTAAAAGTGAAGAGGACGGCGTTGACGTTTACGAATGTATTATTGATGAGGTTTTGATTGATAACAATTACCGAAAGGATAAACGCGAGATTGTTCACTTTAAAGGTCTCATTATGAATGCGAAAGAAATAGTATATGCCACCATTTTGGATATAAGTTCTTCAGGTTTAAAATTTGAAACTGAAGTTGCAGTTGATAAACGTAAAATTGAACTTCATTACGCAGATGCAAACAATCAGACTATGAAAGTACGAGGGAAAATTGTTTGGACAAAAAAGATTTCAGAGAAAAAATATCAATATGGTTTTAAGTTAAAATAAGAGGCTGCGGCCTTTTTATTTTGTAATCGAGGTGTTAATTTGAGACCACTTATTACGCGGATACATTGGAATCGATTTGAAAAGAAATGGACGGTTAAAACATCGAAAGGATGTCCTAGACATCTCTATGTGTTAATTAAAGGCGAGTGGAAAACCGAAATTAAACCACATTTAAAAACGAACCCAAAAGGGTTTGTTTGTACCTACAGTAACTGTATTCACTTTCCTTCTGAAGAAGAAGCAACCTATATTCTCTTAAACTCTAAGTACCGTCAGTTGCTTTATGATAAAGAAACTATGTCATTTAATATACAATCTGGAGAAGCCTTATTATTTGTTCCTAATGGTGCCTTTGTATTTTTTTGATTTTTTGAAAGGAATTGTATTCTCTCTGGTGAAAGCCTATCACAGAGAGTCTTTTTGTCGTCTCTTTTATTCCAGCTACCTTTCTACTTAAGATTCGACTGCTCTTTTCTTAACGGGAGTGTGATTTGTATGAAGAAACGCCATGTCTTTCTATTGTCGTCGCTGTTGTTAGCTTCGTCCCTTATGGTAACACCTAAGGATGCGCTAGCTGCTTCTGCAAAGGGTACCGTTACTAACGCTTATATGTTAAATGTTCGTAGCACACCTTCAAATAACGGCAAAATTGTGGCTGTTTTAAAAAAAGGAATGACTGTGGATATTTTGAATGGTTCTGGTTCGTGGGATTACATTCAATATGGGAAAGCAAAAGGATATGTATATGATAAGTATTTAAAAATCACAAGCAGCACTTCAAGTGTTATAAGTGCTTCTGGTACAGGCAAAGTCACAAAAGCTTATAAGTTGAATTTGCGTCAATATGCACGTGGTAATAGCAAAATCGTTGCCGTTTTATCTAAAGGAGAAAGTTTTTCTGTACTAGGTAAAACTGGTAATTGGTTAAAAATTTCTTATCATGGCAAAGTGGGTTACATTGACGGTCATTATGTTACAGTAAGTTCGAGTGGTACTTCAACTAAACCTGTACCCCCACCAATCACTTCAGTTCCTACTACTGGAACGTATAAAGTAAAAACAGGTGATACTTTATTTGGTATTGCTTTATCTCATAAAATGTCAATTTCGACATTAAAAACAATAAATCAACTTGGTTCTAACACCATTTATGTGAATCAAGTTTTAAAAGTGAAAGGCACCTACACCCCACCTACCACTCCATCAAAACCTTCAACCCCTACGCCTCAACCACCTGTAACACCACCAACTTCGACTACTAAAACGCTTGCTGGTAAAACAATTGTGCTTGACCCTGGTCATGGTAACAATCGTTCGGGTGCTGTAGCTAACGGTATTACTGAAAAAGTACTTAACTTTGATATTGCTTTACGAACAAAAGCTTTACTTGAACAAAAAGGAGCTAAAGTATATTTATCACGTATTGGAGATACTGATTGCCGCTATGGTGTAATTAATAGCTTAGATTTAGCATGTCGTGCTGCCACCTCTAAAAAATACGGTGCTAACATTTTTGTTAGTATTCACGCAAATTCAGGACCAGCAACAGCTAATGGAGCAGAGACCTTCTACTACTCAGCAAAAAGTATTTCTTTAGCTTCTTCTATTCAAAACGCTTACGTTAATGCAACAGGTCTTCATTCTCGTAAATACGCTTATGCTAACTTCGCTGTTCTTCGCGGAAATACCGTTCCTAGTGTACTATTAGAAACAGGTTTTATCACAAATTCAGCAGAAGCTTTAAAACTTAAGTCTTCAACATTTAAATCGAAAGCTGCACAAGGTATTGTTGCAGGAATTGTAAAATATTTTGGTAAGTAAAAAAAGAGAGCTAAGCTCTCTTTTTTTATTAAGGGAGTAACGGAATATGCGCTTCTTTAATTAACACTGCGAAAGGATTGTTTTCTCTTTGAAAATTACTAAAACGTTCACTTATAAACTTAAGCCAACGAAGGAGCAATTCAATGAATTGCAGAAAACCCTTGCCGCAACAACTTTTTGTTACAATTTGTTTTTACATTATAACAAACTGTCTTTGGAACGGGAGAAAAAAAAGTTAGATTTAAAAGAAATGTTAAAACAACTTCCTGCGTCAATAAAAAAATACCCTCAGTTAAAAGGGGTTTCTACTAGTTATTTAAATTCTACAGTTGTAGATTTATTTTTTAGCCTGAAATCTATCTATTCCTTCGATTCTTTTCCGCCTTTTAAGAAACACGGGACACGTGTTATTTTGCTTCGGGATTTTAAATTAAACGAGTCTACACAAATGTTATCACTACCTTCTATTTCCCTTATACCTTATATTCAAACGCGACTTGTAATAGGAACGATAAAGGCACTTCATCTTGTATATAAATTTGATGGATGGTATGTAGATATTATTGTGGACCAACATACAAACTCGAAACAACCATCAGGTGAATTACGCTTTTTAGGAATAGATGTTGGACTTAATGATTTTGCAATTTTATCTAATGGCATGAAAGTTGACAATCCCCGTTTTTATCGCAGTTTAGAAAATAAGTTAAAAAAAGCTCAAAGAGCCCTGTCTAGAAAAAAACGACATTCAGCCAATTGGCACAAACAATTAAAGAAGGTTCAATCTATTCATAAGCATATTTACAATGCACGTATGAATTTTTTACACCAGTTAACGACATATCTAACAGATGAATTCGATGTAATTGCTATTGAAAAGCTTCCTATCCAAGAGATGAAACGTAACCGAAAGTTTGCAAAGTCTATACAGGATGCTTCATGGGGTACTTTTGTAAAATTATTAAAATACAAGGCTAACGAAAAAGGCAAAACAATTATAGAAGTAGATAGGTACTTCCCTTCTACTAAAACCTGTTCTCGATGTGGCAACAAAGAAATTGTTCCACTACACATGAGAACTTTTACTTGTAATCGTTGTAGTCTGAAAATTCATCGCGATTACAACGCTGCTTTAAACCTTGAACAAAAAGCTGTTCATCACGCATTTGTGCATAACCTGTTGGACTGCAGGGGTTAGTCTGGTTATCTATTTATTCAATATAGCCCAGAAAACAAGTCAAGGGAGTAATGGAATAAAGAGAGAGCATATTGCTCTCTCTTTTTATATTTGCAATCAAGGAAAATTGACGTTTGCACCAAACTGATTATATAGATAGGAGGGATGATTATGTTTAATCATTATCTCAATTTTAATCGAAGTGAAAAGAATAGCGTGATGCAATCTATGTATGTAGTGACCCTTCAATTTTTGAAAAACTACCATTGGGACCTATCAACTTATCAGAATGATAACGAACTAATCAATGACCTCTATTTTTTCTGGCTGCGTACTTCTGCACAAAAACAATATGTTTGGTGTAGCGAAGACAATGAGTATTTTCTGTCTAACGAATTTGCTGCTACCATGAAACAAATTTTAAAACGCACTCTGCTCCGTGAATTAATTCTTTGCCGCCACGATGAAAAACGCCGTATCAGCTCACACTTCATTTCGCCTCTTTGCTAATCCTTTTTATCCCAAGTTGCTTTTGTAATTGTTACTTTATTGATTGGAGGAATGCTCATTGGAACTAGATGTTCTGTTAAAGATTATTTTAATTGATTTGGTCATGAGTGGTGATAATGCTGTAATTATTGCTCTTGCCGCCAAAAATGTTCCTAAAGATAAGCAAAAGTTAGCTATCTTAATCGGAACAGCTGGTGCCATTATTTTGCGCCTAGCTCTGGCTTTTGCTGTTGTGCAGCTTCTCAAAATTCCGTTCTTACAAGCTTTTGGAGGCGTACTGCTAATTTGGATTTCGTTTAAATTGCTTTTACAACAGCACGGACATGAAGATATGAAATCAGGAAATAGCTTATGGTCTGCAGTAAAAATAATTATAATAGCTGATTTTGTCATGAGTTTAGATAATGTATTAGCTATTGCTGGGGCAGCACATGGGCATTTCGGTATGATTTTATTAGGTATAGCTATATCTATCCCAATTATTGTTTGGGGAAGCCAATTGATAATTAAGGGGATTGAACGTTTCCCTATTATTATTTATATAGGTGCAGGTGTTTTAACTTGGACCGCAGGAGAAATGATATTAGGGGATAAACGTATCGAAAATTATTTACATGCCACTNAATTAAATCAAGATGTATTACATTACGGCGTACCTATTTTATTAACAGTTCTTACTCTCGGTATTTGTTTTCTTATTAATCGAAAAAAAATTGAACAATAGTTTATTATGAATGAAACAAACGTTTACGTAAACCTTTAAGGTTTACGTTTTTTTTATACTATCTCTTACGCTAACTTTTTACCATATTACAATTCTATTTATCTTATAATCTCTAAGGTTTACGTTTACCTTAAACGTAAACAAAAAAGAAGAGAAGAGAGGATAAGGTTAATGTCCTACTTCTCTAATGTATGAGCGCGGGAATGACTTTGAGCGAAGTATTCCTTATACTCTTTGTATAGTTTTTCTCGTGTGATGTTTTCCAGGTTCTCCTTTTTCTCAGGATAAACCCCAGCAAGTGCACCATTACTCAATGAGCGTTTGAGTAAATCTAACGTTTGTTTGTTCAACACAACACACCTCCGTATTTAGTTAAGAGCAGCTTTTGGAACCCTGCCTTCAATATAATCACAGATGCTTTCAATTGTAGGAAACAATTGAAATTCATTATCATGAAAACATTTTAATTCTTCATCACTAATTTCAATCTCCCAAAACTTCATTAAGTCGAAAAAAGCGGCCAGGAACACATGAGGTTTATGGTCGAATATTTCGCTTGTCTTGACGTCAAATGCGCATAAGTCATATTCATTTTCTGGCTTATTTGGCATGTAAGTATAAAAATAGCGTACTACTGTAATTGCAATCGTAAATTCTCGTCTGGTATCTGACGGTAATCCTTTAACTTCCTCTTTTATTGCTTTCAGTAATGATTTTCGATACGCAAACTCTTTTAGGTCTACAACCTCTGCTGTTTTCTTTTCTTTATTGCTTGAATGTGGTTGATTATATGCCATTTTATCTCACCCTCTTCTTTCTTCTTTGTATATTATCTTTATACCCGATTTGTTGGAAAAATATAGCGTCTATTTTTCAAAAAATATATTTTTTCGTTTTTTTCATATTTTTTTAGAAAAATAGTGTTTTTTAGATGTACTTAACGTGAGAAGGCTTATTCCAAATTGTTTCAAATGTAAAAGAAATGGTATAGGAGGATTTTTATGACCCATAACTTAGCGTTAATCTACGGTGGTAAGAGCGGAGAACACGATGTATCTGTAAAAACTGCTTTTTCAATTTTGCAAGCCGTAGATTACAAGATGTATAATGTCATCCCTGTGTACGTCACTCTGGAAGGGCTCTGGTTAAAAAGTTCATCTCCTTTTACAGAGGTTCCAGAAGATGAAGATATCTTTCTTGATTTTGAAAACTACGAAATNCTTGAAAATATCTTTTCTTTTTTTTCATCAATTCACGTCGCCTTTCCAGTTATTCATGGACCTAATGGTGAAGANGGTTCATTACAAGGAATGCTGGAATTAATGGATGTTCCCTATGTAGGTTCAGGTGTCATGGGTTCAGCTATTGGACTTGATAAAGCTATGATGAAAACTGTCTTTCAACAATTTGGAATCCCTCAAGGCCCTTATTTAACTTACAACAAGTGCGATATTCTTAACGACACTCACGGGACTATTGCCACTATCCAAAAGTCTTTAAAATTCCCTGTCTTCGTAAAGCCTGCTAACCTGGGGTCATCTATTGGGATTAGTAAAGCGTCCAATGTAAAAGAGTTATTTGACGCACTAGAATTAGCTTTGGAGTTTGATACCAAAATTGTGGTTGAAGCGATGATTAAAGGCAGAGAACTTGAAATCGGTGTGTTAGGGCATAACAACTTAAAAACCTCAAAAATTGGTGAGATACTCACAACAAATGATTTTTACGATTATGAGGCTAAGTACGAGGACCAATCTGTTACACAAATGATTATTCCAGCTAATGTTCCTTTAAGTGTAAAGCAACGCATGTCTAAATTGGCTAAAAAAACATTTAAGGCGTTGGATTGCTCGGGATTAGCAAGAGTAGACTTCTTTTGGAACGAGGAATCAGACGAACTGTTTGTTAACGAGATAAATACATTGCCAGGTTTTACGCAATTCAGCATGTACCCAGCTCTTTTCAGGGAAGCAGGTATATCTTATCAATCTCTAATCACTCATTTACTTAAATTTGCTGAAGAAAAATATGAAGAAAAAAAACAAAAACAAATTATATCTACCACTATGGTCAAGGAGTGAACAATATGAACAAGGTCTCTGTTTTGGGTGCTGGTAGTTGGGGAACAGCGCTTGCAAAAGTTTTAGCTGATAACAATTACAAGGTTTCAATGTGGGCCCACAATCCCGAAATCGCTCACAATATTAATAACCTTCATGAAAACAAAAAATATTTACCTAACAAGCATTTGCCTTTATCCATTACTTGCTCCACTAGCTTAGAGGAAGTTTTAGTTGATTCGAGCTTAGTTTTAATGGCCGTTCCTTCACATGCTATGCGCGAAGTCATGGAACAGGCAGCTCCTTTTATTCCTGCTGCTGCCCAAGTTGTCCATGCATCTAAAGGGTTTGAAATTTCAACTTTCAAACGTATGTCACAAATCATCTCTACCTATTGCCCTCAACATTCTATATCTGTTCTATCTGGTCCATCTCACGCCGAAGAAGTTGTTACCCAATCTCCTACTACCATTACTGTGGCCAACGAATCTATCCACACCGCTTCTGTTGTAAGAGACTATTTTATGAACAGCTATTTCCGTGTCTACCTATCTAGTGATGTGTGTGGAGTTGAGTTAGGCGGTTCGTTAAAAAACATTTTTGCACTTGGCGCTGGAATATCAGATGGATTAGGGTACGGAGATAATGCTAAAGCAGCTATCTTAACAAGAGGTTTGCGTGAAATGTGTAACTTTTTTTCGCACATGGGTGCAGACACAGATACAGTTAATGGATTAACAGGTGTTGGTGATTTAATTGTAACAGGGACTTCAAAACACAGTCGGAATTGGAAAACAGGTTTTTTATTAGGAAGCGGTAAATCATTAGATGAAGCACTTAAAGAAGTAGGAATGGTTGCAGAAGGTGTTAAGGCTACAAAGGCTGTATACTTATATGCTCAATCGCATAACATCACCATGCCAATTACAACAGAAATCTACCGTATTATTTTTGAAAATAAAAATCCTCACAAAGCTGTAAGAGACTTAATGTTGCGTGATAAGAAAATGGAAATTGAAAAATAATCCCCTCATAACAGGCACTACGTTTTGCATTTATTAGAGATGGGGGTGTCTAAATGGACCGCTTTCGCGAGCAACGAAAAGAAAAAAACTCGTACGAACGTTTAAAAGATAATTACGCAAAAATTGAAGAAGATAGATTGCAAAAAATTAAAGATGTAAAGCGACGTCTCAAATATAAAAAGGCTAAACGTGAAGAACAATTAGAGAAGATACGTGAAAAGCATCTTGCTAAAAAACGAAAAGAAAACATTGAAAAGTCAAAGGTAAATAGAAAAGGAAAAAAAAGACGGTGATGAATTTCCATCACCTTTTTTAAGTCTAAAANATGAGTCTTTCAATTTTTACTAAACTATATGAGTGAAGTGATAGAAGGATTAAAGGAGTGTTTTCATGATAAAAAGTGTCTTTGATTTTAACCATCGGACTTTGGGTAAATATCAAAAGATTGTTCATAAAATTAATGAATTAGAATCTTCCATTCAGATTTTAAGCGATAATGGGCTCGAAGATAAAACTAATCAACTTAAAAAGAGATTAAAAGATGGGGAATCCCTTGAAGACATTCTACCTGAAGCCTTTGCAACGGTACGAGAAGCCTCAGTTCGCGTATTAGGTATGAGGCATTACGATGTTCAGTTAATGGGAGGTATGGCTTTACATTTCGGAAACATCGCTGAAATGAAAACGGGTGAAGGTAAAACACTTGTAGCTACACTACCCTTATACCTAAATGCATTAGCTGAAAAAGGCGTCCATCTTGTGACTGCCAATGAATATTTGGCTGCTCGTGACGCAGAGGAAATGGGGAAAATATTCACGTTTTTAGGATTAACCGTTGGTCTTAATGTGTCAAATATGTCTACAGAAGAAAAAAAAGAAGCTTATGCTGCTGATATTACCTATGGGACTAATAACGAATTTGGCTTTGATTATTTACGTGATAATATGGCTGTTTATCAAGAACAAATTTCTCAACGCCCTCTTTATTACGCAATTGTCGATGAAGTAGACTCTATTTTAATTGATGAAGCACGTACCCCNCTTATTATCTCTGGTGNGGGCGATAAAACCTCTCAATACTATGAGCAAGCGAATGCATTTGTTCGTACGCTGGCCAAGGATACCCATTTTACAGTAGATGAAAAGAAGAGAAATATCCAATTGACTGACGAAGGGATTGCGAAAGCCGAGAAATTTTTTCATTTAGATAATTTATTCGACTTAGCACATTCTTCTATTAACCACCATATTAACCAAGCACTTAAAGCACATCACATTATGAAACGAGATATTGACTATGTTGTGCAAAACTCCGAAGTCATTATCATCGACCAATTTACAGGACGTATGATGGACGGTAGACGTTATAGCGATGGTCTTCATCAAGCGATAGAAGCCAAAGAAGCAATTCGTATACAACAAGAAAGTCAAACTATGGCCACAATTACTTTTCAAAATTATTTCCGAATGTATGAAAAACTTGCTGGTATGACAGGTACAGCAAAGACGGAAGAAGCTGAGTTTCAAAAGATATACAAAATGGATGCTATTGTTATTCCTACAAACCGACCAATTGCACGAATTGATAAAAATGATATTATTTTTCAAACAATGAATGCCAAATTTACAGCTGTTATAGATAAAATCAAGACATGTCATGAAAAAGGTCAACCCGTATTAGTTGGTACGGCAAACATAGAAACTTCAGAGCATCTTTCTGCTTTATTAAAGAAAAAAGGGATTAAGCATAATGTATTAAACGCCAAAAATCATGAAAAAGAGGCAGATATAGTTAGCAATGCAGGTATTAAAGGTGCCGTAACGATTGCTACTAACATGGCAGGACGTGGAACCGATATTAAGCTAGGTGAAGGGGTAAATGAATTAGGCGGTCTTTGTGTCATTGGAACAGAAAAGCATGAATCACGCCGAATCGACAACCAGCTTCGGGGTCGTTCAGGTCGACAGGGNGATAACGGCGAATCTATATTCTTTTTATCTNTAGAAGATGAAGTAATGCGCCGTTTTGGCTCTGAAAACGTAAAGAATATTATGGAAAAATTAAAAATTGATGAAAATGAAGCTATTGAAAGTAAAATCATCACAAAGTCAGTTATTGCTGCTCAGAAGCGCGTTGAAGGTAATAACTTCGATACACGTAAACGAATACTCGAATATGATGATGTATTAAATCAACAACGTAATATTATCTATTCTCAGCGTAGAGAAGTATTGTTTTCAGACCATCTTCAAGAGTCTATTCTAAAAATGTTTCAATCAGCTTTATGGCAAGTTATTCACCAGTTTCTACCTTCTAACATTTTGCCAGAGGAATGGGACCTTCAGGGATTTGAACAAAAGTTGGTTCATTCATTCTTTTCAAAATCCCCTATTGACAAAAATACCCTTCAAGATAAGGACCTAAAAGAAATACATAAGGAATTGTTTAACACCCTAAGAGACGAGTATGCTGCAAAGGAAGAAAGAGCCCCTGCTGAAGCAATTCGAGAGTTTGAAAAGTTCATTTTATTAAAAGTAATTGATGAAAAATGGGTTCAACATATAGATGCAATGGACCAACTGCGCCAAGGGATTCACCTTCGTTCTTACGGACAAACAGAACCGCTGCGCGCTTATCAAGATGAAGGCTATGATATGTTCGAAACTATGATAGCTTCTATTGAAATGGAAGTAAGTACCCTATTATTGAAAGCTAGCATTGAAACTAATGTAAAGCGTGAAAAAGTTGCTGAAGGTACCGCTTCTCTCGCTACAAACGGTGAAGAGGAAAAGAAAAAACCTTTCATTAACAAAGAAAAGGTTGGACGTAATGAACCTTGCCCTTGCGGAAGCGGAAAAAAATATAAGCAATGTCACGGGCGATGAGTTTTTATTTTTTTATATATTAGATTTAGAAGTTGTGGTGTCTCGGTTTTAAACTATACGTTTAGGGAGACACCTCTCTTTTTTTATAAACTANATTAATATCTTTTGAGGAGGTCATTACATGCAAATGATTCATCAAATATGGGTGAAGTGGGTTCAGGAACCAGAGAATCCATTATTTATTCCTAATCATTTTGAGTGGCAAACAAACGATATCGAAGTATATGAGAATGTGCCAATTTTTCGTGTTTCAGATGAAATGTATAACATATTTTTAGAACGAAATCATTTTACTGTTCCATCTATCTTTCTTAAAAGCTCGTTAAACAAGTCCTATTATGTTTCAGGAGAGTCGCGTGAAGTTGTAAAGCACTGCTTTATTATAGTTAGCCCCTTATTTCATATGCTAGCTATATGCACTAAGGACTCTGAACGTCCATTTTTAAAAAGTAAATTGGTATATCGTCACGAAACCATTGTTAAAAACATTATTATCACTAGTTCGTTAGAAGAAACAAACGTGGAAGATGATTTCTTTTTATCCCAATCCCCATATGAAACCGATTATATATTTACCAGCTCTTTTTATGCAGGTCTTAATCAAAAAGAAATTAGTCAGAAGAAGATGTTGCTCCTTACTTTAAGACAAGCGAAAATGGACCACAAACTTGAGGCGCTTTCTTTTTTTCTTTCAGAATGCGGTTCTTTTTCTTACAGTGCTCTGTTGTCAAAAGAGATAGACGAAGTATACGAGCTTCTACTTAAAGAGTTAAGAAATGGTTGGTCCCCTATTCATCAAGTTATTTTAGAATACACTGATAAGTGGCTTCACTAATTTAAACACTATATGTGTTTATTTTTTTATAAAAAATATGTTTTCTGATATTTTTCGATATAACCCTCTAGAAAAAGGAATTTTTTATGATAGAATAATTAAAAATTGAGAGGGGATATTATATGTCCGTTCCAAATAGATATAAATATACTATGGGCGATACCATGAACGTTGCTAAACAAGCAGCAATTGAAATTGAACTTTACCTTCAATCTCTCCCCCCGACTCTCCAAGTATTAAATGTTGAATCTGACCCCTTATATCAGAAAAAAGACATCGACCTACTCTATTATTTCCATGACCGACAGCATACCAAAAAACGCATTTCTATTGAAATTAAAGGCGACCGCCATCACTACACAGGTAACTACTTCTTTGAAACCCACAGTAATCTACAAAAAAACACCCCAGGATGCTTCATGTATACAGAAGCTGATTTTTTATTCTATTATTACGTTAAAGAAAAAGAACTTCATATACTTCCTGTTCCAGAAACCAGAAAGTGGTTTACTGAGCACATCGATGAATTTCCTGTCAGAGGAACATCCACTCAAATTGGCACTAAGTCTAAAAAAGGTTACGCCACCTCTGGCCGCCTAGTTCCTCGTGATTATCTTCTACAATCAGTACCTCGAGCACGATTCATTCAATTATAACCTCACCTAAACAATCCTCATTCGAATTCATATTCCTTTTTACTATCATTTTTTCCAATAAAAAAAGCAGCCCATTGGCCGCTTTTTTTATAGAAAACCTCTATATTTTTTTTGTTTTAGTTCGGTATCTAATTTTTGATATATGTCTAAAGCAACCCCTACTGCGATAATAAGAGATGTACCACCTATTTGTATCTGTTGAGGCAGTCCAGCGAAATATCCGAATAGGATTGGTAAAATGGCTACGGCAGATAAGAAGAGTGAGCCTACAAAAGTTAATCTACTTAATACTCCACTTAAGAAAAGCTCTGTTGGTTTTCCAGGCTTATACCCAGGAATAAACCCTCCACCTTCTCTTAAGTCTTTTGCCGTTTTTTCAGGATTCATTTGAACAAATGCGTAAAAATAAGAAAAAGCAACGATAAGTGCTACATAAAGTGTGGCTCCTAAAGGCTGATGGTAATTTAAGTGATTTGAAATCCAGATAGCTACTTTGTTTGTTGGAAAAAATTGAGCGATAGTCGTTGGAAACATTAGAATAGCAACCGCGAAAATGACAGGAATTACCCCTGCTGTGTTTACTTTAATTGGCATGTAACTTTCTCGGACTTGGCCACTCGTGTTCCCCATACCTTGATTCGCATATCGAATAGCAATACGTCGGTATGCCTGGTTAATATATATAATCCCTACTACTAAAATCAATATGCAGATTATTAATAATACGGTTTTAATAATTGCAATTTCATTTCCTTTGCTTCCTTGGAATTCAGAAGCATAAAACATACCTGCCATATTAGGAATGGACGAAATAACACCTGCAAAGATAAGAATGGATATTCCATTTCCGATTCCTTTTTTATCAATTAATTCACCCATTACCATTAATAAAATAGTTCCAATTGTTAATGAGATGACAATGATGGCATACGAGGAGAATCCAGTACCTGGAACAAGACCTGGATATAACTTACCAAAGCTAACACTCATCGCAATAGATTGTACCAATGCAAATACAACCGTTAAAATCCTTGTTAATACCTTGGTTTTCTTTTTCCCTGCTTCTCCTTGTTTACTCCATTCAGTTAACTTAGGCACAATATCCATTTGTAATAACTGAATAATAATAGAAGCCGTAATGTATGGCATAATCCCTACTGCAAATATTGAAAAGTTTGCTAACGCTCCTCCAGAAATCGTGTTCATAAACGAAAGCAATCCTGTGTTTTGTGTAAATGCCTTTAAATAGTCTCTATCTATACCTGGAACTGGGATGTGTGTTCCTATTTTGTATAGTAGCAACATTAAAAGTACAAATAATACCTTTTTTCTCAGGTCTTTGTTTTCAAAGATGCCCTTTATCTTTTTCACGAAATCCCTCTCCTTCTGTTAATTAAAGATACTTTTAACGNGCTCAATAATATAATCTAGTCCCATAAAGTATGCTAGTACGACAAGCGAGATAACCAGTACAACGATTGTGTAGCTGCGCATCTCTTTAAATGTCGGCCACTTTACCTTTTTCATTTCAGCTTTTACTTCTTTTAAAAATGTAAAGAAGCGCTTGATACGGCTTGGGATAAATAGAAACACTTTCTTTAACGCACTCATCTAATCACCTCTTTACTATCTAAAGCAAATAACATAAAAACCCTTTTGTTCCATAAAAAAAAGAGCGTGTTTTCTTGCCCAAGTCACCGCTCTCTTTCTTTATTCTTCGTCATCTATAACAATGTTTTTCAGTTTTTCTTTAAAACGCAGATATTTTACTTCTTCAATGTTTTCTAGCAAAGATTCAAATTCAGTGTCAAGTTCCTGCAATTTGTCATTAATAACGGGTTCATATTTTTCTTTGTCACTATCGTTTAATGAATGATAAAAAAGNGATGTTTTTTCAAGTTGCTGTTTAATGAGCTTGTGTGCTTTTGTAACATCTTCTTCTTTTAAGTACTCTTGGTTTCTTAATATCTGTGTCGCTCTATCTTGTAATTGTTTAAATTGGGGGTTCGTATCTTCGGCTTTTGACGTTTGAGATGGTTTATAAATGATTTCTCGTTCTTTTTGATTCCAATTAATGTTAGATATTTTCTCAGTTAATTTAGCTAAAAACGGGTTCAATTCATCATACATCTCCTTTGTATAAACATCTTCGTTTCGACTNGTAGATATAAGTTTGTCTTCTCTCTCGTCATATTTAAAGGCATATACTGTTTCATAAAACTCGTCACGGTATGTATCTGCTTTTAAACTGGCGAATACATCTTGTTGATTGTAACTTATATCAAGGCGAAGTCGCCCTTTTTCCTCNGCAATAAAGTGCGTAATATTTTGTTCTTTAAATACGGGCAACAAGTCTTCTTCTTTCAAGTTAGCAATAAAGTCTTTTATCTCTATTAAATGCTGTTTCTCCTGTTTTTCCTTGGTTCGTTTTCCAAACAATAAGTGAACAACACCTCTTGATGAAGCGAGGACACCGACAGTTACCATTAAAAGAAACATTTCTTCCATGACGCCACCCTCTTTATATCATAACTTGGTTGCTAATTCGTCCTTATTCTTTATACACAAGTCACATTTAATTGAAAAGGAATTAATGCTTTTTTCTATTGATATTTAACATGAATACTCCCGTCACTTAGCGAAGCTTAAATGGGGAGTACTCTGAGCGCAAATGATAGAGGGTTCCCATTTATATGTAATTAAAATATTTATCTTTTTTTCTCGTAACCATTTTTTCTACTATATAATAGTTCAAAATTCAAAGGAGTTGATTTCGACGTGAGACCATTATATTTTAACGATAATTCTGTCGAGGTAAAAAGTGATGGTATTTATGTAACTGGGAATCCAGATGACGTTTTAGTGAACACTATCTCTGTCCCAAAAAAATCTGCTTTTCAGACGGACAATAACGATTATTTATGGATATCCGATGGTCAGCTTTATATTAATACTTCGTTAACAGATGTATTTGTAAACGAACAAGTATATTATCGTGTGCTTCCACCGCATATTTCTGAACCGTTTCGTGATTATTGTAAAAGTGCCATTTCAATAAAGAGAGAAAATAAACAGCCGCTTTCTTACACCGTAGCAGCTTTTAAACATGAGAACGTTCATTTTGCCATGAAAATTCCATTCTCCTCTAAAGAACCGTACTTGTTTTATTTTCATCTAGACAAAAAACTAGTTGATGCGGAAGTAGAGCGTTTTAAAGAGCAATCTCAAAAAAATGATTTTCATAAATTTTCTATCAACAGCAAAAGAACGCGCGTTTTTCTCCAAACAAATAAATTTAATTTTAATGACCTACTTCATTTACTATGGTTAGTTAATGATTTAGTACAAATAGATAACCAAGATAATTCTACTAGTTATATAGCCTAATCTCCTTTTACGAGGGGATTTTTTTTTATCTCTTTTCTTGCATAGTCACCAATTTTGTACTATACATTTTTAAACTTCCTTCATCAGACTATTATTAAGTTTCTAAGTTCATGAAATTAAGACTTGTTTTCTAAAATGGAAAGGAAGGGGTACCGTGAAAAATACTTATCAATTAACTTTCGAATTAGAGTCATTTCTTTCATTCGTTTTAACTTTGCAAGATAAGCAACAAGAATTTTATTTAGCGCCCCTATTAGAGCATACCAGCATTAAAGCTGCCTTGGCTTCAGTTTATGTTCAAGATAAATTATATGTTGAGCATTATTTTCCGCAAATATCAAAGGATGTTGTATTGCCAGCCCATAATAAGAGAACAGAAAAAAAACAAATTTATTACCTGGAGTCCTCTTGTTCGTTTAAAGATTTAGTTTTACAACTAAATAAGTCGCGACGCCAACTTATTTCTTTATTAAACGCTATTCCGCAGGAGCGCATGCACGCTTTTTTTAAAATAGAAAACGTTTCCTTTACCATGTACGACCACATCGAACGGATTATTTGGAACGATGGTGTTATTATGAATGAAATAAAATCTATTCATTTGAACTAACATGGAATTTTTTTGGCTTTTTCACATGCTTCCCCGTATAATTAAATAGAGCGTACATACTCATATATAAAAGGGAGTGTGATGGTATGATTGTTTATGTTGAACAAGTTCTCTCAAACCTCGATGGAATAGAAGTAGATATTTTGACTTCANCTAAAGTGAAATTTGTTTTTTCTAACCAGCACATACTGGATGCAAACACAAAACTTTTACAATGGATGTACTCTTCTCCGTTAAAAGAAAAATTTTACACATTTATTTATTCACAAAATCATGTTAATCCGTATTAATTTTTTAGAATTTAAGCATCTTGCTTCCTTGGTTTTATGTAAAAGGATGTAAGATGCTTTTTGGTGTCGTTTACATTTATTTCATGTCAGAATTATAAATTATACTTGTAGGTGTACATAATTAAGCTTGTATTCTCCCAAGTTTTTCTGTAAACTTTTAAGCAAGAATACGGGTACTGGAGGTAGAAAGGTATGTCCGTTTTAAAAGAAAGAGCTATGAAATTTGCGAAAGAAGTAGTAGAAGGAAATTTACCTGAAGAAGATTTTATTGAAAGAGCGAAGATTTTGGAAGCAATGCGCAGTTTTAAGAAAAAAGACCACGATAGTGCACTGTCAGAATTACTTTCAGAAGAAAATGCTTTGCTTAGAAGAGTAGCTGGTAGCAACATAAATACAACAGAATTAAAAATAATTGAAACTGCTACTGCGTTGCTTGAAAAATCAAAAGAACTTCGAACAGAATATAATAAAATAACAACTAGTAAAGTTGATACAAATTTATTGACTGGCGCTCCATTCTTTGTAGGCGGCAGCCGAAAGGAATTAGCAAAAGCCCGACAAGAAGAAGCGACACCCTCAATTGCTTTTGAACAGGGTGGTATTAGGAAAATTACCTATTATAATGCCAAAGGCCGCTTACTTAATATTCATGATGCGAAAATACTAATTGCTTTGTTCGATATGTGGGAAAAACAAGGAAAAGAAGATTGGCTAACTTTTTCTGAATATCAATTATTACTAAGTAATAATATGGGGACAGGTGGAGAGCAGTACCGAATTTTAAGAAACTCGCTAAATAAATTGCGAGATACCTCTATTATTCTTCAAGAAGCCTATGATGTTACATCAGGAACAAAAATAAAGACTACTCGTTTCCCATTAATTATGGCTGAAACGTTTGAAGAAATACACGATAAAAAAGGAAAAGTACATTCTAAGACGCACAAAATTCAATTTTCGCCTTATATCTATAAATCTATGAAATATGGTTACTATTCCTTTGTTAGTCTTCCTCTTTCAGATGAAATTGATACAAATGCCGCTCGCGCTATTTACTTCATGATATGTGGAATTAGTAGCATGGATGGAAAAGAAGATTATATTAAAGAAGATGGGCGTATTTATGAAATACCAGTTGAAGACGTTTATAATCAACTCAAATTAGAAAATCCGCGTCCTACTAGAAATAAGAAGGTTGTAAAAGATGCGTGCGATGAATTGGTAGTAAATGAAATTCTTAAAACGTTCTACTTTACAAAAGAAGGAAAAGAAATTAAAACCCTCGTTCTAGAACCAGCTGACTGGGTTATCAGCATGATGCGAAAAGCCAAACATAGCGATGTGTCATTTCAAAATACGCAACTCCAGTTAAGTATCTAATTACAATCAAAAAACCGCACTTTCTCTTATGAAGAAAATGCGGTTTTTTTTCGTGTTTTTGTTTTCATAGTCTTTGTTTTTCTCTAAAAATGTCATTTTTAGGTGCTTTTTTTGATGTTTTTAAAAAAAATAAAAAAATTTTTTATTTTAAAAGTACATTCACCCTACGAGTCATTAATTTAAAAGTACATTCACCCTACGAGTGCATTATAAAATCTAAAAGTACATTCACCCTACGAGTCATTAAATCAAAAGTACATTCACCCTACGAGTGGTCGCTAAAATTTAAAAGTACATTCACCCTACGAGTGATATCTCGATAGTTGAAAAAAATGGTTTTTTTTGAATTTTATCAAAAAGTCTTGAATAATCCCGTTATATCAGCTTTTTTGTCGAAAATTGAACCTTTGTATTCTTTAAAGTACATTCACCCTACGAGTCACTAAATTTAAAAGTACATTCACCCTACGAGTGCTCTTTAAAATTTAAAAGTACATCCACCCTACGAGTCATTAATTTAAAAGTACATCCACCCTACGAGTGCTCTTTAAAATTTAAAAGTACATTCACCCTACGAGTCATTAATTTAAAAGTACATTCACCCTACGAGTGCTCGGGTGATTTTCAAGCTATTTTCAAATCACTTCAGGTAGGGTATTATCAGTACATGCCATCAAATCAAGGAAAGGAGAGATACAAAATGATACACGAAGAAATCGTTAATTACTTATTACGTCATGCTTCATCAACTGAATTAGATACCATTTTGTACGCTCTTACTCGAATTGATTGGGATGGGTTTCTTCGCGCTTCTCTCGAAGAACTGGCGCTTGCTGTCGGTACTAACAAAAAGTATATGCGTACAATTATGTATAGACTTACATCTCCAATTAAAGGTCGCCATGTGTTCGTTCCTACTCCGACATTTGAAGGGACACTATACCGTTTAAATTTAGGTAAGCCTGGTAATTTAGGGTTTGATAAACATGTAGACCGATATAGTAAGAAGTACGACTTTTTTTACACAGAAGCTTTTCGTAACCTATCGTTAAATGCAAAGCGTTTAATTTTAATGGGGGCGTTCCGTATGTCTGTCACAAAAGATGAAACTGTATCCATTGCAGTTAACGAAATCGTTCCTAACGTACATAAGCAAGTAACATTACCTTTTACGAAACAACGATTAATTAAAGCTGTAAACGAGATTAATGCTTCTGAAATGAGTAAATATGTTACCGCAGGCTTTGGCCACCACATTGTTGGNCGAGAAGAATGTGCTACATTTGTGTTTTCTTCTGGTACGTTATCACAGTATAAAGAGAATGCGGGAGAATTACAATATTTGCGTCAAGCGTTATATACAGCTGGCTATAAACGTCTGTTATCCTCTGAACATGCTGAAGAGATTTTGAAAACAGCAAAGTCTCTTTATAATTACGTTCTGACTACTGAAAAGCAGCAGTCTCGCCAACTTGGCACTATTGTCAATGCTAAGGATGAGTTAATCAAGTTAATTCGTTATGCGTACACGTTGAGCGTCAAAAAATTAGCCGTTCAGTTAAATACCTCTAAAGTAAGAGAGTTAGCTCCTAAAGCACTTTCTGCATATTTTAGTGATATAGTTTTTGATACGATGTTAGAAGAATCAACTAAATATGAACACCAAGCTGCTAGTGTAAAATCTCTGAAAGAAAGAGAACATTTTCATAAGGAGATTTGTGAGCAACAATCTGGCCGTACTGTTGGTTTTGTAGAAGTGGATAATCACCTCTCCCCTCTTAAGGAGAAGTATGCCCTTCTAACGCGTATTGCTAACGTTTTAAAAAGTTGGTGTGCTCAATGGGTAACTGCTCGTTATGTTAATGCACAAGGAGAAATCGGCGACGATGCAAACGCTTCTACAAGTGACGAAAACTCTACTTCTTCTTCAAAAGATGCAGCACTTAATTATATGAGAAAAATTACAGGTCGCATCCAAGAGCGTATAGAAAAGCTAGTGGACAAAGTAGGTCTCTTTGGAAACATGCCTGCCCGCGAATCTGTTATAAAGCAGCTATCGGTCGAAATGAAAGCTTCATTGACTGATTATTTTGCCATACATAAAAATAGGGTTAATTAAATATCCAATAATTGGCTAACGCTGGCTATCTAGGTCAGTGTTTTTAGTCTTGCCTTTTTTATCTTAAATATTCAAATTAAGCTTATTTGGGATAAAAATACCAGGTATGGCTTAACTATTACTAGCACCCTAAAAGAAACAGGATTACGGCTCCTTCGTTTCTTTTATTTTTTTCCATTTATGGGTCTGTGAATTGCGAAATATAGACTGTGCTATGCGGAAATTTCATGTGAATTGTAGGTTTTCGTTGTGGACTTAAAATTTTTTATGTGGAAATAAAAATAAGGCTGAGGATATAAAAGAATTGGCTGTAAGTTATAAAAATGGAGTTTTTTTAGCACACGCCATTATTGATAAACCCTTTAATATCAAGGTTTTGTTTGGATGAGTTGTTGATGGCTCTTATTAGTATAGTACTTATTATGAAGCTTATAAAAGGTGCTTATTAATGGAAATAAGGAGGTCCCCTCCCCTATTTACCTTAATGAATGAATCAATAAATCATTTATAAGTTTATATGCATTTAACAATCAAACTATACTTGTTATATGAAATACTTTACGACATTTCTTCTAAAAAGCTAATAGGGAAATAGTACTTAGTTAGTAGAATATTATAATTTTTCTGACATACAGAAAGAGCGATAAAATCTTATCGCTCTTTCTGCTTTTATACAATGTGTTGTATTTTTTTCAAAGCTTTTTTTTCTAAACGGGATACATGAGCTTGTGAAATACCTAGCTCTTCTGCTAATTCTGTTTGCGTATGTTCGAGCATGTATCGTGAAATGATAATCTTCTTTTCTTTAGGATTAAGCTTATCAATACTCTTTTTTACAAGCTCGCTATTTTCAAAATGTAGATAAGCATTTGTTGTATCTTCTAATGAGTCCAACATACACATTGCTTTTCCTTCGTCATGTCCTAACGGTTTGTTTAAAGATATTAATTCTTTTTCTGAGCCTATCGCTAACAATACATCTTCTTCATCTAACCCTGTTCCTTTTACAATATCAGAAACTTTAGGTTCTTGTTGATATTGCAATGTGTATTCCTTAATATAACGATTAATGGAACCAAGGTTCTCTTGGATTTGTCTACTTACTTTCACAGACTTATAATCACGAAAATGCCTCTTTACTTCTCCTAGTATAAGTGGGACTGCGTAGGTTGAAAAACAAAGGTTTAGGTCTAAGTTAAATTTATCAATACTTTTCATTAACCCAATTCTTCCAACTTGTAATAAGTCTTCATAATCTTTGTGATTTCGGTACCGATTTACAATATTGTATACCAATCGTTCATTCATTATTAGCAGTTCATTTTTGCTTTCTTCACACCCGCTTTGCGCTAAATAAAGCAAATTCTTTATAATATCCTGGTTTATGACTGTTTCATTGATTGTTTGCGCTTTAGTATTCACCTGTCTTTCCCTCCTTCACTTTATAGATATGCGCTAATATTTAAAAAAACACTCCTTAGCTAGAAATCACTGACCACCTTTATACTTTTATGGATTATCTCAGATTGAGGCGAAGAAGGATAAAGTGTTTTCTTCTTGCATGTGACAGTAAAACGATTATAGTGAAATAGATTTTGATGAGGACTCCTATGTTCTAATTATTTGATGTGATTCATACTGTTCGTTTAAGAAGGGAGTTGCTAGTATGAAATGGAAAATTGCATTTGTTATGTTGATATCAGCAGTACTTATGTACGTTCCATATGTAGATTCAGTTGTGAAAGGGTTAAATACTTTATTTCATGAAGGGGGACATGCTATTACTTCGTTAGCGACCAATGGAAAAGTTGATAACATTAAATTGTTTGCCAATACAGAAGGCGTGACTACAACCGCTAGCTCTTCATGGTTGAGTTCTTTCTTCACTTCTATTTCTGGATATATGTTTGCTGCAGCTGTATCGTTTATATTCGCGTATCTATGGCACAAACATATGCATAAGAGTATTTTATATTCAACATTGATATTCGCTACATTAAGCTTAGTTTTATGGGTAAGAAATCTATATGGTATCACTTGGCTCGTGGCAGTTTGCGCTCTACTTTATTTTTTGGTAACAAAATATAAGAATAGTACTATACTTTCGAACTCATCTTTAATTCTTGTATTGGTCTTAATAACGCAATCAGTCGTTTCTTCCTTTGATATTCTATATTTAAGTTATGTTACTCCAAATGATGCTGGAGATGCCTCGAATTTGGACTCTTTGACTCTTATACCGAGCTTGGTATGGGGAATTGGTTTTTTCCTACAATCTCTTATATGGGCCTTCTTTTCAGTGCGTTTCATTTGGAAAACAAAAAAAGAGTTTTTTTAATTAAGAAAGTGTATTTGCACTTTCTTTTTTCTTTGTTTATGCATCTTATTGTTTAAATTACAATTATTTCTATTTTTATAACAGGGATTAATTTTTCTTCAACTTTATGGAATTGATGATTACCACATATAACAAAAAGCAAGCTGATTAATCAGCCTGCTTTTTATTTTCCATTGTTTTGTTAATGTGTAATTTTTGAATTTCCACTAGTGGTTCATCACTGTCTACATAGTTTACGGTTATGCTTGTCCCTTTCTCTAGTGTGACAGAGTACGGGTCCTTACTTAATGAAAGTTGATAAACTTTTTTCATATCGGTATCGATTTGAATGTATGTAATTACATCATCCTTGGCAACTACTTCTTTAGAAACAACCGTTCCTGTTACTTTTTTCATTTCCAAACCTGAACCAGGTTTTACATTTTTACCGTTTAGCTTTGTGACAAGTAGACGTTTATACGTTTCAAACGCCTTTTGTTTTGTATCTGAGGTTGCTAACACTTTCGGGTCTTTTGCGTTTACTAAGGCATAATTACGAAGTAATCCATCTTTATCTACTACTGGCAAAAACCATGTCATTTCTCCGTATACGTTATAAAGCATCGGTTGTGTACCATACCATTTATCTTTTGTGAATGTTTTATTCACTGCGTTTTTCGCAGAATCTCCGTTAACAAGTCCATTAATACTTTTTCCTGTGTAAAATGTGTATTGTCCTGTACGAGCATTAATCATAGAGTAACCAACCATGGAGCTGGCATTTTTATTTAATGTTGTGAAGTCAGTAAAAAGACTCATATGTCGTTTGTTATCAAAGACAGGCGCTACGTTTCCTTCAAAACCGCCTGCTGTTGGAAGTTTTACTTCCTTCTTACCCCACCAAGAATTTAACCATCCCATTACGTATTTACCGTACCAGCTATTATAGGTGCTAGCAAGAGAAGACGGCATAACTTGGTCTACGAAGGAAGGAGTGTTTTTCGTATTGTATTTTTTCATCTCTCCTGTTGTAGGGTCAAATAAGATGATGCCATCTACTTCTGTTGTTTGTCTAAATTTATTATAGTGTCCATATGTAACCGTATAATATGGTTTCCCATTATCATCAGGCTCGAATGAGGTGCCTAATAAAATATCATGAGGGAGTTGTTTTCGTACTTTTCGCATCAAATTATCACCGAAATATGAGCTAGGCACATATTTCATTTTTTTCTTAACTAATTTAGCTTCTGCATTCTCATCCAATGCATCAATCACAATATAACCTGGTACTTCTTTCCCTGACCTTCTCCAAGTAGAGAACTCAGAAAATTCAATAGGTGTTACATATTTTAATTTACCGTCAATTTTTTGGATGGTGTAAACCCCTAAGTCATAGTATGAGTAATTTTTAAGCTCCCCTATTAACTTTTCAGCCTTGTATTTTGCATAAACAAGAGGTACAGATACAATATTTTGTTCATCAGTTTGAGGTAATTCCGTTTTCTTTTCAGTTCCATTCACAACATCATATTTGTCTCCCGCTATTGTCACTGGATAAATAAAAGCTAAATATAAACTCACTAAAAAGATACAAACGCCAAGCATTAGAAATAGGAGTCCTGAAACATTTTTCTTTCGATAAAATAAAAAATACTCAATTATCCAGATAGTTGCAAACATCCAACCTAAATGCGTAAACCACGCGCTGAATGTTACATCGAGTAAGGAAAAATACAAAAGGTAAAACGTGTATAGTGATAACAAGGCTACTTTTATTACCTGGTATGAAACAAATCCATAATGCCCTTTTTTATAACGGGTAAAATCCCACGTTAACCCAAGTAAAGTAGCTAAATAAAAGAAAATCAAATCTTCTCCACCCCTTATTTATGTTTAGTAGTGGGGAGTGCTGTTAGGATGGTCGAATAGATGTGAGTCAAATACTCTTCAAACATTTCAGTAGACGGTGTAACCATAGGATGGTAAGTAATACTAAGAGGGAAAGGGGATAGTGTCCATTTGTTGGCTTCCATGATTCGGTAAGAACCGCTAATCGTGACAGGCACAACTGTTATCTTTGTATCATATGCAATACGAAGTCCTCCTTTTTTGAAAGGGTTCATTGTATCGTTTTTACTACGGGTTCCCTCAGGGTAGATAACAAATGCTTCTTTTTCTTTGATTTGTTGAAAAGTTTTCCTAATCGCAATGGCTGAACTTTTTCCTTTTTTTCGGTCGATAAACAAGCATCCCATTAATGACATCCATGTGCGGATTATTGGCACTTTCCTCACTTCTTTTTTGGATATAAAACTAATGGGGATTGGAGACGTAGCGATTAATCCAAGAGAGTCAAAGTTCCCCTGATGATTGGATACAAATAGCACAGGTCTATCCATTGGTATATTCTCCAATCCGCTAACTGTAAGAGGGATATTTAACATTTCCAAGGTGCGCTTGCTTACGGTCTTAGCAAATTCAAATGCCTCTTTTTTTTGTTGGACGACATTTATTTTTTTTGCTATTTTGCGTTGTTTAGGAATGGTTGTTACACATTTGGTAATGACGTACCCATATACTTTTAATGTCTTACGTATACTCAACCGTCCACACTCCCTTTTTTCTTCCTTTTTTATTGTCAGTAGACTTTCACAAACCCTTCTCGAGAACAATTTAAGGAGAATGCCTGCAGGCACTCTCCTGTTAAATGACTTGGTCTTTAAGAGTATCTATATTTATTTCATGGAGAACCTCCGTATTTTGGTCAACTATTGCTTTAAAATAAGTAGAAAATATATCTAATTTTATAATTTTGGCCAAATCGCTTATTTCAATAAAGTCCAATTTATTATAACGAGCGAAAAAAATACCGATTTGCTTAATTTCACATGGGAAAGAGGAATCGTATTGAGATAAAAAATAATTACCTAATAATTGTTGAATGTGTTCTGGTTGTAATATATCTGATTTAGTTGTTTTGATATCTACTAGCATATTACCGATTACATAGTCTGCATCAGCTCCTCCCACTTTTCTTGAATATTGACCGAATGTTGGGTTCAACCAAAATGATTTTTTGGTCTGCAATAGTCGAGGTGATGCCTGTATAACATTAGTTAAACGTTTTAGGTCTGTATAGTCATCTTTTTGAATGGTTAAATAGCCCTGAGATGGCGCTAGTTTATTGCGCTCAGTGTTTTCGCAATGCGCTAATATTAAACACCCTTTTAAGTACTTATCTTCATCAACATTTTTGTCATTAATATAATCACTTCGCATTTTCCAAATTAAGTGGATATTTTGCAATAAGACACCTATTTCATCCTCTTTCACAAATCCAAGTTCCGCAGCACTTGCGACGCCCCCTAACACTTGGCGAGGGATTTCGATTTCTTGTTCCCTTCCATTTATTCTCTGAATAAAACTGCGGCACCAAAAGTCAAACGCCATTCCGACTAATGCAGGATTTGCATTTCCGTGGCGAGCTACAAAGGTAGGTTTTTTGGAAGCGTGGGCGCTTTTAACGATAGGTGCTAATGGTGGCAACGTTGAAAATAGTGTTTTTGCATGTTCACTTTCGCTTAACAGACCAGTTAACGACATAAAACTCTCTCCTTTTTAAAAGAATGGAATGTTTGATTTATTCGTATGAGATTAGATTTGAGGCACAAACCGAGGTACACTATATTTATATGTAAGCAGCAATAAAAAAATCCATAGGACATTTTACTGTTTTTGCTAGAAAAACGAAAAAAAGAAGCGCTTCTTAAATTAAGAAACCCTTCTTGCGTTGGTTGCATAAATGCAACCGTTATGTCATTATTTTTTGCACTGGTACCATATATGTTACCACCAAGATATCAGTTATTCGCTAGTATCATATGTGATACCGCTACGACACCATATCTTCACTCTTCTTATCTTTTTGTTGCCCCTTTAAGAATGCTTGTTCCGCTGATAACAGAATCCGCTGCGGTCCGTTTTCATGCGTTGTGTCAAACGGTATTTTTAGTTCTTTACACACTTCAACAGTATATTCTGAACCAGCACCTTTGTGGCCGAGCTCTTTTGTACTGATTACGACAATATCTTGTCTCTTGACCATGTTTCTAAGTCTTACCTTTGCCTCATCGCCACTTGCGTGTTCAACTCTAGCTACTCCGACGCTTTCAAGTGCTTCTTTAATTTCAATACGTCTTGTATACGAACCAACAATCAGCACTTTTTTACCTTCAAATAAAGTTTTATCGACTACAGCAGGTTTTTCTGGTGGATATTCCTGCTCCTCATTTTGCTTTTCGCTAGTGAAATTCAATTTTTTTTGTTCTAATGTAGGTCTGTATGTCTCGTGAAGCGCATATTTACGAGTAATGTGCACGGACTCTTGTGGATTATCTTTATAATATGCAATATCGACAATGGTCTCATTTTCGAGCTTCCAGCGACTTGCAATATGGTCATTTATTACAAATGTAAACGGAGCTCCATTGATTATGATATCTTCGTTGTAAGTTGATGAAATAGTACATTCATCGGTTTCAGGGTCTCGTCTAACTTTACAATATTTATACTCTCCTCGACTTTCGAGCACAGCATTCCTTTCCTCCACAATCTTAAACCTGTAAGTCGGCCTACCCTCAAAAATATTTTCATCAATGACTTCTACTATATCTAAATGGTTAACTCCCATATCATGTACCATTTTTTCAGGTATCATATAGCAACCGTCGGGTCCAAGACCTTCTATTACACCACCTGATAATTTACGTTGGAATTCATAACGATTACCAATTTCTGATTCATTTTCATCTTGAGCGTTTATAGTGTTATAGTCAACCTCAGCTAAGTTACTATTATTAGTGTTATCCTCGTTATTTATTAAGCTATCATTCTCTATAGCAGTATCAGTTATAGGTAATTCTTTGGTTAAACGTACATAGGCAAATAATTTTAGTGTATCTTGTTCTACCTGCTCGAAATTTTCAAAGCTAATCTCTGCGATTCTTTTTGTCAATTCTGTTTTTACGTCATTTAGTATGGACTGTTTATTCATGTTATTAGCGCCTTCCTTTCTATTTATGGTATCGGTGTAAATTGACTGTATGAATATAAACACAAAAATGTTTATAACTTGAATTTTACCACATAAAAATTTCAAAAAAAAGGCGAATATCGGCCTTTTGCACGATATTCGCCTTTGGTATAGGTTATATACCTATACGGTTTTGTCAAAAAAAAACCTTTTTTTCTTTTTTTTCGATAAAGGTAGACAATTTATGCTGAATTATCCTAAAAATAGAGATTTTTTTTGGTGTTTATCCATGTTTTAATGAAATTTTTGTTTTATTTAGACTTTTTACATGATAGAAGAGGATAATCCATAAATAAATGTTGCTAGTCCAAAGTATATTAATAATGAAAATATATCATTTAATGTCGTAATGAGAGGCCCAGAAGCCACTGCAGGGTCTATATTGCACTTATATAAGATGATTGGAATAACAGTGCCCGCGACGGTTCCAATGATTAAAGTGAAAAAGAGGGATATTCCAACTACTGCACCTAAGATAACGCTACCTTGCCATACAAAAGCAATGCCTGCTATTAAACATCCACATACTAGACCAATTAATATCCCTACAGTAAGTTCTCGGCGTATTAACTTCCATATGTCACTTTGTTTTAAGTGGTGAGTGGATAAACCTCTTACTGTAACAGCTAATGATTGTGTACCTGTATTTCCTGTCATGCCAGCTATCATAGGCATAAAATAGGCGAGAGCCACCACCTGATGCAATGTTGTTTCGAAGTGACTGATAATATTCCCAGAAAAAATGCCAATTAAAAGGAGAAGGATTAACCATGGTAGTCGTTTTATTGTAGCTGCAGTTGATTTTGTCGAAAATGTAATATCTTTACCTGAGGCGCTTAGTTTTTCAATATCTTCGTTTGCTTCCTGAATGACGATATCAAGTGCATCATCGATAGTAATAATACCTAATAACACCCCGTCATCATTGGTAACAGGCATAGCAATAAAATCATATTTCTCTATTTGTCTTGCTACATGTTCTTGGTCATCGTCTTCATGCACAGATATGACTCGATTAAACATAATATCTTCAATTACCTCTGAAGCTTCTGCTAAGATTAAATCACGATGGGAAACAACTCCGACTAGTTTGTTTTCACTGTCTACCACATATAAGTAATTTATCGTTTCAGAATAAGGTGCATAGGTTTTCATTTTTTCTACTGTCTGAATTACGGTTGCCTCTTTTTTTATCCAAATAAAGCGATTGGTCATTAATCGTCCTGCTGTTTCGGGTTTATAAGCTAGCAAGTCCCTAACATGTTTCGCTTCCTTTTGATTCATTTTTCGAAGCAAGGGCTGAATTTGGTTACTAGGTAGCTCGCTTAATAAGGTAACCACGTCATCATTATCCATTTTATTTAACAACTGTGCTGTCTTCTTTAATGGCAATTTTAACGTAATTTCTAGTCGGCTTTCTCCACTTAATTCTTGCAATAGCAGCACTAAATAACGGTCATCTAAAAGTTCCACAAATAGATGGCGATGTTCCACAGACAGTTCTGTATATAAATGAGCCACATCGTAAGGTTGATATTCTTCTAAAAAAGTATTTAAACGCTTCTTTCTTCGTTTATGTAACCAATCTATATCTATAGCGATAGTTTTTTTATCGTCCACTATGTCACCCCTCATTCGTTTAACATTCTTACATGTATATAAAATAAGTCAGTCACAGTTTTTGCAACATCTAAAGTAACCCTTTTTTTATTTACTTTCCTTCTTTTTTTATTAGGATGAAAAAGAAGTGAGGTGATACGTATGGATTATTCTCAATTCCCTTCAAATGATGTCATTTGTATTGATATGAAGAGTTTTTATGCAAGTTGTGAATGCGTTCTTAGAGGCTTAGACCCCTTAACAACCATGTTGGCAGTCGTAGGTGATATTTCACGTTCTGGCAGTGTGGTATTGGCAGCGTCGCCCTTATTAAAAAAACAATACGAGATTAAGACAGGCTCGAGATTGTATGAAATAAATAATCTTTCAGACCCTTCTATTTATGTTGTTCAAGCGAGAATGGGGGAGTATTTTAAAATCGCCAAACGGATAACAGAGCTATTTGAGGAGTTCGTCCCTCCTCAAGCTATTCATATTTATTCCGTGGATGAAAGTTGGCTAACGTTGGATGGAACTGAAAAATTACATGGCTCGCCTCAACAAGCTTCTATTAAATTAATGGATAAAATTTTGAGTGAAACAGGCATTCCATCTGCTGTAGGAATAGGAAACAATAAATTTTTAGCTAAGACTGCATTAGATAATTTTGCAAAGCGAACAGGGCTAGCTGAAATTAGATACGAACAGGTTAAATCAATGCTACATCCTTTGCCTATTGAAAAGATGTGGGGAGTTGGAAGTAGATTGAAAGAACATTTTCGTTCATTAGGTATACGAACGTATGGAGATTTGGCTCATGCCCCACTTAAAGAAATTCAGCGCAAATTTGGTAAGGTAGGAGAGCAATTATATTGGTATAGCTGGGGAATTGATTTATCTCCAGTATTTTACGATGAAACTTTACCCCCACCATCTGTATTTGGATTTTCATTTGAAGAAAATGCTTCTCCTGTGAAATCTGTAGGCAGAGGGGTTACTTTACTAAGTGATTATTCAAAAACAGATGATATATTGCTGGTCATACGGGACTTAATTGATGAAGTATGTGAGATTTTACGAGAACACAAAAAAGTTGGGAAAACCATTCACTTATCGGTTGGGTATAGTAAAAATAGCCAACAAAAAGGATTTTCTCGCCAGAAATCTATTAAATTGCACACAAACGATGCTGTAGATATCTATGAGGTATGCGTGTTTCTTTTTCAAAAATTTCATGTTTTTGGAGAACCTGTTCGTCAAATAAATGTGGCCGTAGGAAACCTACTCAGTGAGGTCGAAAGAGTAGGATTGAATGATAAAGTTTTAAAAAGAAAAACGATTGCGGAGGTATCTGATGCTATTAATCGTAAATTTGGAAAAGGTAGTATTGTAAAAGCATCAGCCCTGAAAAAAGAGAGTATTGTACAAAGTCGAACCAAAAAAATTAAAGGTCATTTTAAATGATAAGGATGTTTAAGGGATGAAATGCAATACTTAATTGGTAAAAATGAGCAAAAAAATATAAATTCTTCAAAATATAGGTTTTTTTAAAAATTTAAATTGCTTATGCTGTGAAATTTGTATATGATGGAACTAACTATAAACATCACGGCACTTACAGTAGCCTTGTATAGACAGGTTTTGTAGTTATGTGATTTTTAGTATTTATAGGGGAAATAAAAAACTAAATAATTACTAAAAAAATAAATAATAGGAATAGTTATAGCTCGTATTTATAAATTTGTTGTTTGTATTTTTAAAAATAAGAAGCTAGTTTTTTAAAATATATCATTTTATGTATCCGTTTTAGCGGGAAACTTTCTATAAAAATACTAAAAAAAACATTTAATTACGAAATTTTCAGTATAAAATGTTTTACTTTGGCTCAGGACGGGTATAAAATTGCTAGAGCACATTTAGAAGCATAAAACTGTACAAATTTGCTTATAAACGATAATTCGGAGGAGACGGACATGACTATTACCAATCTTGATTCATATAAAACAAACAAAAATAAACAGGCATCTGCCAACCTAGTTCTAGATGAGTTGCCTGTTTCTCAGAAATTTTGTATGATTTCTGGTTTTATTATGTCAAATGCGCATTTATTCAACAAAATAAGCTACAAAAAGTCGCCAGACGAAAACCACATAGTGTTTTATTTTTCAACGAATTCTGTACTAGGTAATGTTGAAATTCAAATAATAGACTTGAATCGATTGGTGATTGTTTTTCGAAAGGCTGGTTTGGACGGCTCTAAGGACTGCAAGCAGCTGTTGTTTGTGGACGACCCTTCTGATGATAAAAATCATGAAGAATTTGTGTTTCAGGATGTTGAAAAAACTATTCAAACATTCTTTACCATTTTCGACCTTGATAAGAAGGCTATTCCCTACGTTTAACTACTTCTACCATAAAGTACATCGTGGAATTTGTCTCGAAGGAAATGTCATCTACTACTGAAAAGGACTATACTTTCCATTCTTGAAATAAGTAAAGGAATAGGAGGGATTCCTTTGAAGTTATTCGAGGTGATTAAACAAACAAAGTGGGATAACGTCATGCAACACCTACTCCTTTATTGTGATAGTGACGTAGCAGTCCTTTTCCACAAAATATACGAAAAGTTGTACATATTAACCCCTACCATCAATACAAACGAAGAAATACACATCGCGATTGATTATATACCTAGCGAAAATAAATATGATATATATGGTTCAAAAACTACTGATAGTTTTAAGTACGTTCTTTCCCTCAGCACTTGGGAAGAATGGCTTGGATTTTCTTTATCTGCCTCATTACTTAAGAAGATGTCTTTAGACGAAATGGTAGCTCATTGCATGTGGGAAATGACTTATTATGGCACAACTTCTGAGGAAGTGAAGAAAAATCGTGATTTGCTTATGCAAGTTACAAAAATGTCAGATAAAAAAATATATACAGAGGAAAAGATGACCTGTCCTTTTTGTGATGGAAAAAAAGTACAGGAAGACATGCAACCTTGTTCTCATTGTAATGCAGAAGGTACTATACGAGTGGTTTATTCTTCCTAATACACTCAAACCGAGCGAATGTGTTCGGTTTTTTATTATGCAATATCCCAGCCTATGATAAGGGTGTAAATAAAGGAGCGATGCATATGTATTCTTATGAATTTATTATAAAAAAGCATGCCGCCTACTTTAAAGGAGTTGATAATAAACTCATTGCTATTGACAAAGAAGATATGGTTCACGTTCTTTCAGCAATGGGCCATTGGACTGCAGGCGAGAATAAAGTATATCTTTTGGATAAAAACAACAATTACAATATTGAGTTATCCGAATATTTAGTTAGTTGCCCCGCTGCACAGATTAAACACCTTAACGGAAACTTTTTAGATTATCGCAAAAAAAACTTGAGCATATTCTCATCGAATCTTTTAGACTGTTACATCCGTCCATGGACAAATATTAGTTCAAATCATTGTGATGAAGTTAAAAACATTCTTGCTCAAAAATGGTTTGTTATGAAATCCTTTCACCATATTATTGGTTATTTTGGTTTGTTCCCTATATCAGATAGAGAGTGTAAGCGTCTTTTGAATTTTCCTTCAGAGGCTTTTGAAAATTTTATTCCCATTTATGAAAATGACTCATCGTATCACCATTTGTTAATTGGAAATATTCCTTTTAATAAAGAAACCGCCTCCTGTTTTTATGCTTTTTATCAGTTATTCGCTCGCATTCTATCATTCCGCAACATAACCATACATAGTTTGTTTACTCCAATAGACACTCCCTTGGTTTCCTTAATCAATCGATTTGCCTCAATTCAAAATTATTCCACTGATTCACTTCACCAATCCAATCAGTTTCAACAAGTTTTCTTAGTATAAGCACTAATGTTGGTAATAAATAATTTATCTTTCCTTCTATGTCATTAAGCGCTATCGTATAATCAAAAAAAGTCACCCTTTAAATTGTTAGGGAGGTATTTGCGTTGAACCAAAACATACGTGTTGTCAATTCTTTTATTTCAAGCGATGAATCTTGTGCTCAGATGAACATAACAAAGATACTAAATTCTATCCTGTTTGAGGTGTATACAGAGGTAATCATCGTTTGTGTCGGCACCGACCTTGTAACTGGCGATTCTTATGGACCTCTAGTCGGGACACTTTTGGAGCAAAAGTGTATAAAAAATGTGCATGTATATGGAACCCTAGAAAAACCTGTACATGCGTTAAACCTCGTACAAACCATTCAGAAAATAGAACGTGACCATCCACTTTGCTTTACCATAGCTATCGACGCATCATTATGGAAAAAAGATAAAATTGGGTATATCAATATTACAAATAGCCCACTTCGCCCTGGAGCCGCAGTGCAAAAAAAATTGCCAGTTGTAGGTGATTGTTCAATAAAAGGAATAGTGAATGCTATAGGTCAACCAGAGTATTATGCTCTTCAAAACACGCGATTGCATCTTATTTGGAAATTAGCACATCTCACAGTCGATTGTCTATCGGAATCCCTAAAACTCTTAAATCAATCCCGTGCCAACAAAACCAAGCTACTATAAATACACCTCCATCATTTTTCTTCATATTTTTCTTCACACTGCCACTTATTAAAAGTGGCTTTTCATTTCTGTAAACCTTTTGATAATTGTGTTCTCAACCAGTACTCTATTAAGTTAACAGCATACTTCACCTCAGATTGGAGTTTTAAGGGATTTCTAACTTGTACGAATCGAACGGTTTTTACGCCTCTTTTTATGAATATAAAGAAAAAATCATGTTTTTTGATTACTTCAAGTTGATAATGACTGTTATATAAAGCGAAAATTAACCACCCTGCCTCCTGAGTTTGAACATTATCAAATACGAGCTCTCCACTTTTATAATCGATACTCCATTCCATATTTACCACACTCCTTTATTTTCTCGTAAATTCTTATTGAATTGAAAAAAACCTATACTGTAAACGTTTATGTTTACGTTTACAGTATAGGTTTACCTAAAAGGTTTATCCTTGTCCGCTGAGCTCCACAAAATATCCATCTTCGACAAGTTCAAGAAGTAACGCTTCAACATCTAACTCTTCAAACTCTGCTTCTTCAGCCATCGAACCTGCTAATTTATATGCTAATTCAACTATCTCTTCCACTGCGTAGATGAACTTGTTTCTTTTCAACAGATAAGACATTAATGTAGTCTTAAAATGAGCACCGCTTCCGTATTCATCCTCAGTCACTTCTGCTTGAAGATTACTAAAAAAATGAGGATATCGCAAACTTTCATCTTGAATAATATCTTCCCCAATTGGAACGTTTACAAATAATCGTTGCATTTTTATCTCCCCTTTCCAACCTTTGTATACTAACATCAGCATAAAAAATGTCAATATATAACTAAAACTCTATTATTTGTTATATTTTCTCTAGCTTAAGTGATTACAATCAATACTGTTTAATATAAAGTCGAGAGGGCTAGTCATATGAACATAAGCTTGTATCCTGTAGTTTGTCATATTTTGCACAAAGAACAAAAATCAAAACAATTTCATTTTATAACACCTCTCGATATTCAAAACAAGGTATGTAGTTCTGGGGATGCCGCCATTAAGTATTTTATCAATTAATATTTGATGGAATACTATAACCAACACATGAGGGCTTCCTCTTAACTCCAGAAATTAAGTTTGTAGCTAGGTAATATTTAAGAGAATATATGTTAAGTAAGAGGTGTGCAACTTGGCACCAACGTAAATCAAAAAAGTCCCAAGCATTGGTTATCCCTTTTGAAAACGTTTGTGTATAATATAAAGCTCCATGAGTGTATCTTTCATAAATTTGATGAAGGTGTACACTTTTTTTCATTGATACCTTTTGTTGACTAATTCAATCATTTTTATAAAATGTTTAAAATTCTCTCAAAAAGGTGTTGAGACAAAATGAAACTTATAAAATACATAATGATTGGTCTGCTTTTTCTTATAGTAGTTGGAATCGTATTTGTTGGTATTTCAAAATGGAGCGCATATAAAAATGCTAAATTGACTGTACTGTATGACCAAGAAGTAGAAAATGTCATTTCAAATTCAAACGCGAATAATAAGACATATTCAGTTCGAGATGGATACTTAGTAGAGACGAAAAAAGTCATCATATTTTTGGAGGTAATAGACAAAAAGAAAAATGAGTTTATAGGAACCCTTCATATTAGGTACGTCGAGGATAAATTTAAGACAGCTAAAATGATTAAAGAGAATTTAAAAATTACTGGCAAAAAGAAAAAAGATAATAATTGGAGAATTTCTATTGTTGACCAAGATTACAGAGCATTTAGTACAATGGGACAGTTAAAGGAGCATAGTTTTGCCTTTACTCAACTTCCCCTACTGGAAAAACAATCATACACATTAAAAGCAAACGATTCAGCTTATTACTCTAAAGTTGTAAATGAACTTTCAAAAACGTTAAATGAAAGAAACGTAGCGAATCAAAAAAATTACTTTGCGAATGTAGAGAATAAAAAGCTGAAATCTGAACTTAATAACACTTTAAGTTCATATCCTGTAAACGTGGTAGATGATATAGAAAAAGGTAAAACTAAAATTTATATCCACGAAGCTTATTTGCAAGAGGTGGCTAAACGAATCGAAACAAATTTCTACAAGATAGATAATACACATAAATCTTTGCAAAAATACATAACAACTAACTCCCCTTTGCTTGACTCGAGTTTTGAAACTAATGTGAAATCGTATTTTACTGAAATTTCAACGATAGACGATGAAATTAAACAATTATTATCCTATTACGAAAATGTTACTTCATTTTATGAAACCACAAATGAAAATAAACAAAGTACATATAGTATGAGCGATAAAGAAACGGCCGATTTATTGAAAAACCTTATGAAAACTTATGGAAATGAAAAGTTAAAGCAATTTAGTAAAAAGATTTCTTCGCAAAAAACCATAACTGACAGGCTGTACACGCTAGCAGGCAAAAAAATAAATTAAAACCCAGTCGCTTTCACCTGGGTTTTAATTTATTTTTTTAACGAATATGTTGTTCACTTTCTTTATCAAAAAATAATACTTTGTTCATATCAAATGCCACTCTAATTTCATCTCCTACATTTACCTCGGTACGAGCATCTATTCGAGCTGTTATATCTTGATTATTCAACGAAGAATATACGATAGTCTCTGCCCCTAATAACTCATACACATCTACTTTTAATGTTACTTGTGCCTCGGGGTACGAATCTAACATAATTAATTCATCGTGTAAATGTTCAGGGCGCACTCCTATGTAAAGTTCTTTTTTCTCATAACCTTTCTTTGTTAACAACTTGGCTTTAGCTTCAGGAACCTTAAGTTTTGTTTCACCTATGTGCAAGTATCCGTTATTAAATACACCTACTAAAAAATTCATTGAAGGACTACCAATAAATTCACCTACAAATTTATTGGCAGGGCAATTATACAATTCTTTAGGTGTCCCAATTTGCTGTACAAAACCATCTTTCATAACAACAATACGGTCTGCCATTGTCATAGCTTCCGTTTGGTCATGTGTAACATAAACTGTAGTTGCTTTTAAACGGTGATGCAATTTTATAATTTCCGCTCTCATTTGCACTCTAAGTTTTGCATCTAAATTTGATAAAGGTTCATCCATAAGAAAGACCTTTGGTATTCTTACAATGGCTCGACCTAATGCAACACGCTGTCGTTGTCCACCAGATAGAGCTTTAGGTTTTCGGTCTAAATATACTTCTAAGCCTAATGTTTTTGCTGCTTCAGTTACTAAACGATGTATTTCCTCTTTTGGATATTTACGTAATTTAAGGCCAAACGCCATGTTGTCATAAACACTCATATGAGGATATAATGCGTAATTTTGAAATACCATAGCGATGTCGCGGTCCTTAGGGGGGGTGTTATTGACTATTTTTTGATTAATACTTAATTCGCCTTTAGATATGTCCTCTAACCCCGCTATCATGCGAAGGGTGGTGGATTTACCACACCCAGAAGGGCCTACAAATACTATAAATTCTCCACTTTTAATATCTAAATTGAAATCAGTAACAGAAGCCTCTTTTGCCCCTTGATAGATTTTATAAATGTTTTTCAACTGAATGTCAGCCATTTAAACTCCTCCTTTTTTTAAAAAAGAGGAACAAAGGTTATCCCTTGTTCGCTCCTGCTTTTAACCCTTCTACAATATGTTTTTGAAAGATAACAAATAGAATAGTAATAGGTATTGCTACTAACACAGCGCCAGCGGCAAAATTGGTAAATTGGGTGCTACTTTTACCCGTAACCATATCAAATAACCCGATAGCTAAGGTTTTCTTTTCTGTTGATGTTAGAACAAATCGTGCAAATATAAAGTCCATCCAAGGGGAGATGAAATTATTAACTGCTACAAATACTAAGATGGGCCTAGATAGAGGCATCATGACTTTAAAGAACACTGTCATATGCCCTGCGCCATCAATACGCGCTGCTTCTTCTAGGCTTCTTGGAATGCCATCAAAATAACCCTTAACCAGCCAAGCTCCAAATGGAATAGCGCCACCTGCGTAAACAAGAACCAACCCAATATGGGTATCTAGTAATCCAATGCGGTCTAACAGTAGGTAAATAGCTATCATACCCATAAAAGATGGGAACATTTGAAGAACCAGCATTGTCATCAAACTGTACTTTCTCCCTTTAAAACGGTATCTTGAAAATACGTACCCAGCAGTTACAATAAAGAAAGTCGATAAAACCATATTTCCAAATGCGATTTTAAATGTGTTCCAGTACCATTTTGCGTAATCTGTTTCAGTAAAAAGGTATTTATAGTGAGCAGTTGTCATTTTGCAGTCTAGCTTCTTTTTGGTTTCTTGTTGAGAGGTCTCATTTTCAGAGGAAGAGTTTTTATCGAGAGCAACTTGCGAAGGGGCTTCCTTTTGAACCCATTCACAAGGAATAAGTGAAGGTTTAAATAAGGAGTCTCCTGGATTAAAACTCCCCATAATTACCCATAACAACGGATAAAGGACGCTTAGCGTAATAATTGTAAGAAGTATGTAGCATAGGACGAGGGTGATTTTTCCTGAAATAGTTTTGTTTTTTATCATGACATCATGTCCTCCTCTTTGAAGGCTTTCGTGCGTCGGAAGTTCCAAATTGATATTGTAGCAATGACCAAGAATATAAGGATGGATACAACAGCTGCCATATTATATTGACGTTGCTCCAGTGTCATTTTGTATATCCAAGAAATTAAAATGTCAGTGGACCCCGCTCCTTGGTAATCTGGATTAACAGGTTTACCTTGAGTCATTAAATAAATCATATTAAAGTTATTAAAATTTCCAGCAAAATTCATTATTAGTAAAGGAGCTGTAGAGAAAAGAACGATGGGTAAGGTGATTTTTCGAAACATTTGTTTTTTATTTGCGCCATCAACTTCAGCGGCTTCGAAAAGCTCAGCATCTATTGAAGTCATAACCCCGCTCATTAGAACCATCCAATAAGGAAAGCCAAACCAAATGTTGACTACTATTATTGTGATTTTTGCCAATAATGGGTCGCTCAGCCAATTTATATTATTATCAATAACTCCTATTTGTAATAAAAACTGATTGATAGGGCCAAATTCTCCATTGAATAAGTTTTGCATTATTAGAATTGAAACAAATTGTGGAATAGCCCATGGCAATATGAACACAGAACGCCAAAAACGTTTAAATTTAATGCCTTTTTTATTAACAAGGAGAGCTACAAACAATCCTCCAAAAAAACACGTGAATGTAGAGAAAATAGACCATACAATTGTCCAGCCGAATACTCCAAAAAATGTATGACTCCAACTTTCCATTTTGAAAAGATTGATAAATGTGTCGAAGCCAACCCAGTCTACTAAGTTATTAGAAGGAAGATGGTTAGGAGAAGAGTAGTTGGTGAAGGCCAACAAAATCCCGAATAGGTTCGGTAAAATGATTAGGAACGCAGTTGCGAACAGAGAAGGAAGTAGTAACATGAAAGGAAATCCTTTTTCGTAAATAGAAATCAGGGTTTCCTTAATGTTATTGGGATTTTTACCCATTTCCCGTCTCTTTCCTACGGTATAGGCGTCTATAACATTGGTAATGTGGGAAATGAGGATTAAAATGAATGCAATTAAAAAAATTAAACCTTGAATAAGCAAATGAATTGAGTTATCCCCTTTTATTATTTCAAAACCTTCGATTTTATCAACTTCACTACCCAATGTAATAAGACCATTCATAGCATATACAAAATCCGCTGCATACCCAATGATGAAAAAAGCGCCTATAAATATTAATAAAACTCCCTTTATATACTGCCGATTGTATAACTGTCCAAGTCCCATAAATAAGGCAGATAGTAGTGCAGCAATTTTTGAATGAGGTCGCATAGAGCTCAACTCCTTCATTGTTAATAATTTGGATATAGTAAAAAAAGGGAGCCAGATATCAATGTGATATCGGCTCATAATAGTTACTCTTTATTTTTGTTGGCTTTTAATAGAGTCTTCAATTTGTTTTTGCGCGTTATTTAATGCTTTCTCTGGAGTTGCCAGTCCATTCCAGATAGCTGTAAATGCATCACCAGCTGGAGTCCATACTTGTTGCATTTCTGCAATGTTTGGCATTGGAACAGCATATTTTAACTGTTCACTGAAGCCAGCTAAGATATCATCTTTTTTAATGGTATCGCTATCTAATAATGCTTTAGAAGCTGGTAATTGGCCAGTCATTTCATAACGTTTCATTAGCATTTCATCACTAGACGCAAACTGAGCTAGTAAAGTTGCCGCTTTCGGATATTTTGTAAAAGAACTTACATAGTAAGCTTTAACTCCGCTAAAGCTTGTTGGTACTTTGCCGTTATCTAGTTTCGGCAGAGTTGTAACGCCGAAGTTTACTTTTGCATCTTGGTGATTTTTAATATCCCAAGGACCTGAAATTCGATACATTAACTTACCTTCGTTAAACATCGAGCCAATCATATCCCCTTTAATATCTTCGTTTTTCATTGGTAAAATTTCGTCATGAATAGTTTTTAATAGTTTACCTGCTTTAATTGCTCCTTTAGAGTTAACACCTACATCTTTAGCGTCATGTCCGTTATCGCCAAATACATAGCCACCATATGCACCTACAAATGCATAAGTAGTATAGAAGTTTCCAGGTTCAAACATTAGACCATACTTTTTGTTCTTCCCTGTTAACTGTTGGAAGTCTTTTGCTTGTTTAATTAATTCATTCATCGTTTTTGCAGGTTTCTTAACTAAATCTTTATTGTAGTACAATGCATATGTTTCAATTGCTAATGGGAAACCATACATACCTTTTTTACCAGTTGTTCCTTGCACGGCAGCATCAACAAAACGTTTTTTGTAGTCATCCCCTAATTGATTTTGGAAGATAAGTCCTGCATTTTCCATGTTTCCTACGTGGTCGTGAGGTGCTAGAAATACATCAGGTCCTTTACCTGTGGGCCCTGCTATTTCAATTTTCTCTGAGGCTTTATCATGTTTAGATTCTTGGTATTTTACTTCGACACCATATTTTTTTTCAAATTCTTTTGCTACTAATTTTGCCCACTTGCCCTCGATGCCCCCGTTATCCCATAAGACTAACTTTGCACCATCTTCTGGTTTTAACTCTTTTGTTTGTGCGGTCTTTTTAGTTTCTGTTTTATCTTCTTTGTTTGCAGAACAACCTGCAAAGAGTCCAGCAGCTAATACACCTGTTGCTAAAACAGCAAACGCTTTTTTAAACTCCATATACAAACCCCCCTAAATAAATATGTATTAGAAAGTGAAAACGGTTTATTTACTTTCTATCCAGTATCTTAGACCGACTTAGAGAATAATCCTTTTGTAAATTTGGTTTTTAACAGAGTGAGCAAACGGTTTCATTAATCACAAAAAAGAAGAAACTAGAATTGTTTAAAGATTAGAAAGAGGTAGGTGGTATTCATTTCAATTTTGGAACTACTTGATTTATTATATGGGAGGGAATATGACCATTTTCGCATACTAATATCACTTTATTCACATCAAAGAAAATATAACCTTTAGATATACCGAAGATATTTTATTGATAACCCCTTTGGAAGCTTACTATGGTATTACATTGTTTTTGCTATTACTCCATTTGTATGGTGGTAATGGAAGGTTTTTTATTTTAGTTTCTAAAATTGATACGTACTACTATGGAGGTGTGTCCATGAATGTACGTTTAAAAGAATTGCAGGTACTGTTCTATGAAAATGAAATTATTATTTTGTTTCCTGATTGGTATCAGATTAACGTAAAAAAGATGCAGGTAATTGCATCTTCAGATATAAAAACTAAACATTATGGAGTTGCTTACAAAGGACCCCTTATGTATATATTGCTAGCAAAAGAAGACGTTTCTCTTTTGCCGCTTAATGTTATTTCTCAGCCCTCCCATATCGAACATTTAAAGCCTAATTGCTTTTTAGAGTACTAAATTTTCCTTTTTTTACTTTTAGGAAATGCTTTAGTAGCAATTTCTATATTTAATTGCCTCTAAACTGCAGGTGTAATTCTTCCCTATTTTTGTTTGTGTTATTATTTTTTTGGGTAATTATTCACTGATAGGACGACTTCCAATTTTGAAACTAATGAATTGTTTTTTTATCATATATAGGTTTTATTTCCTTTAATAGGTACTAATGCAGGTTTATTAATAGATTTATTTCCTCTTTAAACCTTTTTTTCTAAGGCTAACAAAAGTTTACACAATTCATTAGCCATAGGTAAACTAGAAAAATAGGGTTTTTTTCCTCTTTTCTAAATGATAAAATAGAACATATATTCTAATTTATTACTTTGTTGATATATTTTTGTAAAAGGAGCGAAGTACATGACCATAACTAAGACAGACGTTTTTCGATGTGTTTGCCAGTGGTTGTCCGAAACCTCTGGCATCCACCTTCTAAAGGCCGATGAGAAGTCAGCTACATATTATTTTGAGTCAGAATGTATCCATATTAAAGTAGTTGATAGCCGCGCCAAAGAAACGAATCAAGGTGGTATGTTTATGATGGAAACCAAAGAAACGTTTTACAATTGGGATAATATGTATTATTCCACGTCGCTTCCGTATACAAAACAAGAATTTCAACAAATATTACACCACATGGAAACGATTCAAGAAGAGGAACATTTGGAAAGAGCTGATAACTTTTATCGTTTTTTTTCCTAAGAAGACCTGCGGAGGACATCGCAGGTCTTCTCTTTTATACACATTAGCGCACTACTGAAAGAGTTTTTATGTTTATATGGTAATGGAGGTTTATATTGGAATTTAATGCAAAAAGGGTATAGCAGGTCTTTTATGAATGAACTTAATGTTCTTTCTTTTATGATGCCACGAAAAGGTTGTATCATTTCATTTTTTAAAAGAGGTGCTGTATGAAAAAAACTTGCCCGTGTTGTGGATATAAAACAATTGATAAAAACGTCTTGTTTAATATATGTGAGATTTGCTATTGGGAAGACGACCCCATTCAATCTCTCCACCCAGATTTAAGAGAAGGAGCGAACGAAAATCTTAGTCTGAGAGAAGCTCAAATGAATTTTGTTGCAATTGGGGCATGTGACCCAGATTGTCTTAGTTCAGTGCGCAAACCTACCAAATTAGATGTAAAAGACAAAAATTTTCTTCCTTTTTCTTAGGAAGGAATTTTTTTATTCACATCGTTTGATTACATCTAAAAATATACTGTTTTTTTATACATCTTTTTTTCTTTCTATATAAAATGTATTCAACGCCATTAATAAGGAGAGATGTATATGTGTGTAACATATGTATGGGATGAAACGTTAAGAGAAATGAGAGAAAAAAACAAAGTATCAGATACAGTTGACTTGTATTGCGGAGAACGTAATAGTCAACGTCCATTCTTTTTAATACTAGTTGAGTTGGTTTCTGCTTCTTTAATGACTGCTAAAGTTTTCTCCATTGTTTTATTACTCCTTTCCTACCTAGAGCCTTCGACAGCCTTTTTACAATATACTCTTCCTGCTGATTTACAACTTTTTGATATTATTTCCCCTAAGCAAGCTTTTTAAAATAAGTAACCGAGTGTGCATTGCATGCTTGGTTTTTTTAAGGGAGTAATGGAATAAATGAATGTAAGAATATACACCATTTTGACTTCGTAAGCTTCTTTTCCATTTTCGCTAAACGCTCCTTAGCACCAAAACAAAGAGAAAATAGAAAGGGGAAAACAAAGGGTATATCTAATGCTCCTCTTCTCTTTTCTTTTCTTTTCAAATTTATTCCTGTTTATTCACTTCGCGGTAAAAAAAACGTCAAAAGAAGAGATTTGAAAATGTTATTCAAAATCAGTACTTGTTATTCCTCTCTACTAATAATTGATTATCTTTAAAATTTATCTCTAGTTCTTTAAGTTCCCATTTGCCAAGCAAAGATAATTCTCCATTATGGGTATATCGTGTATGGGTATATCGTGTTTTTATTTCTTTTTTTTCGTTTGTAAAACGAAAGGTCTGGATTACTCATGTTGACGTTTCCCTCTTTTTTTTGCTTATAGTATATCCCACTGTTTATCTCCTGCCGCTAATGGGAGCACTTAAATATATTTTAGTGAAACGTCCATATAAAACGTAAACGTTAAACGTAAACAGTAAACGAGTAACTTAAGAGTTTTATATAATATTCCCTAACAAAAAGAAAGAAAAAGGCGAATGTTTGGCTTCTTAGCATTACGCCAAAACATTATTTTTTTAAAAACGTAAACGTTAAACGTAAACAGTAAACGAATAAATTAACGGTTATTTACAAAGTTAGTTACCTAAAAGAAAGGGTACAACAAGTGTTCTTATGGCATTCTAATATGAGAAGCATGGTACGCATATAAGACGTAAACCTTAAACGTAAACGTTAAATATGAACAGTATAAGAATAATTTAAGTGTTTATTTACAAAGTTGTCTCCCTAAAAGAATGGTAAAGCAAGCGTTATGATGGCATACTAATATGCCGAAGTTTGGTTTTTATATAACGTAAACATTAAACGCAAACAGCAAACATTTAAGGTAGATAAAAGTTTCTTCTATATACTTAATGACTCCCCCATTTTCTCTAGTAATAACTCTTTAGGTGTTATGTTTAAATATATATAAGATATCGGCGGAATATTGAACTTAAACGTAAACGTAAACAGTAAACGTATAAGGTAAACATAAACAACATCCTGCCTTAAATCTACTATAATAAAAATTTTCATTCACTCTCCCTTTCTTTTGCCCCTTTTCAGGATTCTCTATTTTTTATGCAAATATAGTTGAGCTAGCGCCACTTAAGTGAAAGGGGATTATGTCATGTTTAGTGATTATCGAACCGAGGTAAAGAAGCTTCGCATATTATTGAAAAAATATAAACCTGTAAATCCGTTATCTCATAACGATTGGGAAGAGTTTTATGAGATGCTACACAAGTTTCAACGTGCTATACGCACTAACTATAGTGAAGAGGCGCTTATAGATATTCAAATAAAAGCAGGATATCAAACTCAATTAGGAAGTTATAAGGTATTAGAAGGAATAGGCGCTGTTGATGTAGGGATTGCCCCTTTGGTAAAAGAACTAAACGAAATGGGATTTCAGACTATAGATTCCTGTTCGGGTATTTTATCTGAACATCAGCTACCAAATCGCAAACAAACACTAACATGCGGTTATATTAGCTTTGTTAACAATGATTTAGAAAAAAAAGAGATGTTGGAACGTGCTGCAGAACTTTGTGATTTTAATGTTTTTTATAAGGAATCCCCTCGTCGGAAACAAATTATTATTCATATAGAACGGTCCTCCGATTGGCAAATGAAAAAAAGTTGGAAGAAATTTAGAAAAACCATTGCAAAGGTACATGAGTACCTTTAATATTTTGTTCCCATTTAACCTGCACACTTGACTTTCCGTGGTAAACTAAAACAAAAAGATAGGAGAATACTATGTATCAAACGTATATCGGAAACCCCTTTACCTTTTTTGAGGACGGAGACACAATTTGTGTAACAACAAACGGTATTGTTAAGTCTGATGGATGCGCTGTAATGGGAGCAGGTATTGCTGAATTTGTTCGTGATGCCTTTGAAAAACAAAAGATAGATAGACGACTAGGGATTTATCTACTGAAATACGGAAATATGTCATTTTATTTAGGTGAATATGAATTTCCTTTGATAAAAGACTTTGAAATGTCTCAAGGAAAAATTTTGCGCCTCGCTTCTTTTCCTACTAAGTACCATTACAAAAATAAAAGTAGCTTAAAGTTAATAAAAAAATCAGTAGAGGAAATAATTGAAAGAGCGAACAAATTTCATATGAATCGAATTTATATCCCCTTTCCTGGTGGAGGCAAAGGGAAACTAAAATGGTCTGAAGTACAGCCATTGTTAACGCCCTTAGATGACCGATTTATTGTGTTTTCTACTGAGAAATCAGATTTCGATAAATTGACAAGGTGATTGATAAATCACCTTTTTTTGTCGTTCTTATGATATTTTTTATTGCAATTATGTAAATCTCGTAAAAAAATATCAAATAAAGTATTTTTTTAGAAAAAATGGTATATTTCTGTGTTAAAATGGAATAGGTAAATACATACGGTCGAAGAAGACTGACAGAGCTCTCTTTTTCGATTGATGAACGGCCCGCTATTATCACGAAAGTTTTGCTGGAGCAGTTCAAGAACTGCAAGCGTTATCGAGAGGTAGGGCGATAACACATCGTGACCGCTAAAAGGAGGTTTCCCCTCCTTTTTCTCCACACGTGCCCCTCGTTTGTTTTACCTATAGGTCTTAAAACCCTCTGCTAATTTTTTAGCAGAGGGTTTTTTCGTTCGTCTAAATGTATACGTAAATAGTATACGTTTAAGGTTTACGTAAAGAGTTACCTCTATAGTTTAACTTTAAATATTCACAGTAACAATTCATGAATTAGATTGTCTTATAAGTATAAACGTAAACGTAAACCTAGAATGTTTACGTTTATTAAATAACCACAGAGTGATACCCTTTCTGTTTATAAATGATGCCAGTTCTTTTCTTCTGCCGAAAGTTCAACCTGAAACAAAGTCGTAGTTAAATAAGTTAAGAAGTAAAAATTCAAACGTAAACTTTAAACGTAAACCTAGAATGTTTACGTTTAAAGTTATAAAACACGATGAACTTTACCTGGATTTTATTTCTTAGTACTGCTAACCCCAGTGGTAATTTTTAGGACTATTAATAGATGTATATAAAGAACCTTGAGTGTATTTTCCTATCATTTGCGACCAGAATACTATCAGGTCAACTTTCGTTAAAAGGATGGGTATTCATAAATCAGCAAACAGAAATGTATAAGGTAAACGTAATACGTAAACCTTTTCGCATGTAATACGTATAGTAATATAAGGCGAACGAAGCTAAAGTTGATTGTTAAATGTGAGACCAATAAGCAAAAACGTATCTCTTTAAAATGTTTACGTAAACAGTAAGCGTAAATAGTAAACACAAACGTTTATAGGTGCTAATTCACTTCTTTATAATTGATTAATGTTTGTATTGATAAAACTAATCTTGCTTGCATGGTAATAAGTTGATTAAATAATAAATCGATAAGGTAAACGTAAACGTAATACGTAAACCTTTTACGCAAACCTATGAAAAAGTCATACTTTTAGATGGTCAAAAGGAAAAAATCAGTTATACAGTAAGAAATAAGAAAGAGTAAAATTCTTTGTATAAAGATAGAGGTGATTTAGTATGCTCAATCAAAAGAAAGAAGATACTACGTTATTTCTAACGTTCGCTTCTTTTCTTGGCTTTTCTGGCTTGCAGCGTTTTTATTTAGGTAAAACAGGAACTGGCCTTTTATATTTGCTTACATATGGATTTTTTGGTATTGGTACCATTTACGATTTAATTACATACAAAGAGCAAGTAAAAAAAGTAAATACTAAAAACGCAAAACTCGAAGATGTTACGAAAGAATTGGGATACTCATCTCCCCTGACCCATTTTTCTACTAAAATTCAAGGCGTTAAAAAAAAGGAACAAGAGGTAGTTAGAGAGTACGAAACAATTTCTGATTAAAATATGTTTGTAACTTTAAAATAGGAATTCCCCTTTTAAATCCATTATTTTATAATAATAGAGAAGTTTGTAACAGATAAGGTTATAAATTTGATTCTATTTGAAAAGAAGGTTTGTATATGGGTGTAACAACAAGCTATGGGGGAAAGTGCCCTTCGTGTCAAAAGAGTATTCTTCAAAAAGGTGATACTGGAATTTTAAAATGGTTTTCGTATGATGCATGTCCGTGGTGTGGGTTTGCATATGGTACATCATCTGAAAAAGGTGAATTCACTCAAGCGGAAATTTGGGAAGCTATTTTCAAGGAGTTTAATGCAATGACCCGCGAGGAACTTATAAAACAACAAAATTACCCTTCTTACATCGAAAGACGGTATTCCTACTTCTATCCTTCGGTCTATACTTACAACACACATCTTCTCCAGCATATTAAACAACTAAATACAGCCTCATAAGCAGAAGCAGCCGTTTGTGCTGCTTTTTACTTTCATAAAAAATAATCACTTTTTTAATCTATTTTCAATAGTTCGGCTTATACTATTTATCCACACTAATTCGATAAAAAAGGACGGTTGAAGTTAATGATGAAAAAAATCAGATTAGAAACAGTTAATACTAGTTTTGCTCGTAAGGGCCAAGTGATTAAGAGTAATGAATTACTAGAACACAAAGAGGAATTGTTTGCTGTTAAATCTATTGTTAACGGAGTGACAGAGTGCCACCTTATTCTTGGGATTGCATCAGTTGTTGTAAATGATAACGTAATTAGTATTGAAGCTACAGTTATTACTAAAGTTCCGAACGCTACCTTTGCTTTGCATAGCGAATTAGGAGCGCGTAGTCTATCGCCAAGCGGAATAGAGACTGTATTGCAAATGCGCTGTGGTTAAATGTAAACAGTAGATATAAACCTATAACGTTTACGGTAAACGTAAACATAAAAGGTAAACGTAATACTCAGAAGTAAGACGGTAACACATATAGTTGGTATAAAATAAATAAATCATTAGAGGTGCTCTTATTTTTAGCATAGGAAGCATCTCTTTTTTTTGTATCCTTTGACTACCTGTTATTGGTAGTTCGCAAAAGCGTGACACCGATATTTTTACTAGTGAACAAAATAATTATTTTTCTTAGTTACTTTTCGTAAGTTCATTTGCAACTGTAAAAAATAAAAATTATTAGTAGTACAAATTATTTTTACAGAGTCATCTATTTTAAATGACTACTTTTTATTAAATTAAAAAATACTATTTATTTGTACTTTCTATATATAAACGTGTACATTACTTTTTTATTTTTACTACCGAGAAGAATTATTATCGGTAGTTAGTGTGAATTAACTTCAACCTTAGGGGGAGTAATGCTAAAGAACGTTTTTATAAAACTACTAAAAATGGTCATTTTTTTACGCACTTTTTTTGCTTTAAAGCTGCTTTTTAATGCAGAAGATTTTTTAAACATATTAGATATGCGTTTTTGAAGTCTATAATTGCCTCAAATTTGCATTTTCACTTCTCTTCTGACTCTACTTATTGCTTGTTTAAAAAAAACCGATTATAAAGCATTTTTTTATAGCGTTTACTTTTACTTATATTTCCATTTACCTTGTATACCGAATACTGTGAAAAATAAATGTTTTATCTTCTATGAAAAATGTTCCTACTGAGAAAAATATTTATTTTCCATACAATAGTACAGTAGTACGTCCTTGCGTTACTTTAATAAAGAAAAACTAATAAACTTTTTTTCTTCATTTCTTCGTTTCTTAGTTAAAATACATGCAACGCGTATCAAAGGATATGCGATACCACTTGAAGGGTTGGATGAAGATGAATATTAAATACTTAACATTTTTATTAGTTTCTGGTCTATTGAGTATTGGATTAGTGATATTTCCTGAAATAGCAGAAGCTTCTTATAAAGGTGAAGAAATTGCAAAAGTAGCGACGAAACATATGCTTACAGAAGGTATTGGTAATCAAAATACCCAGGAGCGCATTCAATACAACCAAGTAAGAAGAGAAACACAGGGATATGGAGATTGCTCTACTTTCGCAAGAGATGTTTATGCAGAAGTAGGTATATTTAACATTGGAAACTACACCGCTGAACAAATTACGAACCCAAAAGGACAATTTATACCCTCTGTATCCTCTCTGCAACGAGGAGATTTGATTTTCTTCGCTTCGCACAATAAAAAAGTGGGCCATTCGGTTGCACTTCCCAACGGTAATCATACAAATGTTTCACATGTAGGTATTTACATGGGAGAAGGATATTTTATCGATTTATCTAGCAGCCAAGGGACTATTACTCCACGTACTATTTATGACCCTATGTTATCTGGCCTATTCATTGGCGGTAAACGATTCAGTTATCAGTAAATAGATAAAGCAAATCACAATACGTGATTTGTTTTTTTCGCTTGACCTGTTCTTTTTTTGAATTACTATAGGAAAAACTCGAAAAAGGAATGGTGAAGTCATGCTTAAAACAATGGTGTATGATTTGTTCTCAATTTTTCAAACGATTTTTCAATCACGTAGACAAGGAAAAACTATCACATCTCTACCTGACTTACCTAACACAAAAGAATTTAGACTCGAATACAATTTTAAAACCAAAGTAGCAAGATATTTGTTATGTTATAAGAATAACGTATGGGCTAACGTATATACTGATAGCCGCACAGTCATTCCTTCTTACGAAAATGCTAACGGAGAAATCATAGAAAGAAGGAATGAGAGCAATATATACAAATATTCATCTGTCCAAGAATTAGAAATGCAACTAAACAAGTTATTAAAGCAATAAAACTACCTTTACTTTAAAGGTAGTTTTTTTAATTTTTGTTTAGGCAATACTAGAACCTTGTATTCGCTGCTGTATAATAATAGAAATCAATCTTTTCGTCTTTCTCAGTCTTTTTTACAAAAGGCTACCTGTTTTTTTATTTAAAGGAGGAATAACACGTGCAAAGTGCATCAGCAGAAGATAAGAAAGAGCTGATTACATGGGTACTTTCGAATTGTTATTTAAAACGCAGAGAATGCAATTGGATTTTGGATTATTTAAAAGTACATAATGGGCTATTAAAAAACGTTCATTTTGTAGAAGATGCAAAGAAGTATACTAATAGCATGGTAATGGTATCAAAACTTATTCGCAGCGACGAATCTTTTATTTTTTATGATAAAGACGGTTCTATATACAGAGATGCAGAACGGGCATTCGAATATATTAAGCGCAACCGTGACGAGACATATTACATCGAACTTCAATTCAAAGACCGCTATCACGAGCCGTTTTTTTTAAAAGCGCTCCTGAATGAAACCACTTCAGAAGATATCCTTATTTCCCCGCTCACTGAAAACTTTATTTTGAATGCAGAGTTTGAATTTCAACGAAAGCAACTTTTAAGAAAAATAGACGAAGTAATTGAATTATGTGACACCACTTCTTTCCACGATTTATCCTTTCAATACAAAGAAATGTTAAATAATAAACCAAGACAATCTTATGTATTGGTAAAAAGTGAGTCTCCCTCGAAAAATCAATAATCCGTTTACCCCTGCATCTCATTAAGTTGGAATACGTACTTTATTTAAGGAGATATATCTATTTTTTCTACACTCATCCTCTATAATGAAAGAGGTTAATTTGACTTAAGGGAGTTTTTAATTTGGAAATTTCAATTGAAAAGTATCTGTTATATGTTCCTGCTAGTGAACAAGAACGAGTTAAAAAGTATTCAGAGGAATTTACAAAGTTCCTTGTGAAACAACGCATTTCGACAAAGAACAAGCGAACACAAAAAAAAATTATAAAACAAGCACTTTCTTCTCTACCAAACCCGTCATTCAATTCTTCTCTTAACTACATAATTAGAAGTGAAAAAAAACAAACAGTGCTCAAGAACGCAGAAGATATCACTAATACCTTCGATTTTACTCGTTTATCTGTAAGTTTTATGTTGAAAATCGGAAAACAATTCTTCCAAGAAGAGAAAATCTTCCGTTATTATTACAATCAAAATCATCCAGAATGCTATAAAAATAAAAATTCTCTTGTGGGGCACTTTAAAGAGCTAGTGAGTGAAGCAGATAAAACAGTAATAAATGAAATTTATCCGCTTATTCAAGAGCAGATTTCTAATTAAAAAAACTCTTCTTTTCTCTATTTAGCAGTATAATGTTTAAAAATAGAGAAAGGGAGTTTTTATTTGGAACAAACGCTGAACGAAATATTACCTATTCATTATGAATTTTTAAAACAGGCAGATGCATTTCCAGCAGAATGTGTTTTGTCATCACATTTACTCCATGTGTTATTAAAAAAACAATTTCCAAGTATAAAAATAGTGTATGGAACCTGGGGTGGAAATCATTTGTTTCACGCTTGGCTTCAATTAGAAAATATAATAATAGATGTTACACTTTTTCAATTTTTAACCCACAAAGAGAAGCGCAAATTTTATCTTAATTCTAATGGCGATGAATTAATTAATTATGCTGCATGCCACCAAGGTAGTTTTATTATTACCTCAGATTCTCCATATAACAAATATCATGAAATAAGTGTTATTCAACCCCTATTTCATGAGAATCCAGACACAGAATTAGAAGAATTTTATAAGAAGATTATACACTGTGAAACATATAAAGAGATGTCTTGGAGAAAAAGCTTAACAGAATCGGATGTTACATTTTATCATTATCTTGAAAGCAGAAACTATTATGTAACCAAACAGTTTTTCACTAAATACGCAATTATAAAACGGAAAGGGGCTTAATGCCTCTTTTAACTTGTCATAATAACCGTTTTTATCATTTGAATAATAAAAGATTACCTAAATGTATGACAATGTTACACGTGAAACATTAATGATTGTTTCATAATTTCTAAACAAAAAGAAAACGGCATTTGTTTCACGTGAAACAAATGCCGTTTTACTCTTACTTCTCGACGATGATGTTAGAGAAGATGACAGGTAGATAATATTCTTTTGTATCTGTTTCACCACCAGAAGGGATATGTGTATCAACATAGAACGTAACGTTTTTCTGACCTTTAATCTTTACATCTACAGTTTCCATTTCACTTTTATTCGTAAGTTTTTGGTGATACAAAACCTTTCCTTTCGGTTTATCATACTCACTACTCATATGATAATCATCACCATAGACATATAAATCATATGAAGTAGGAACATCTTTACCTGATTGTTCCGTCCCTACGTCGAATGTTAATTTCTTATATCCTTCTACGCCATAAAATAACTCCGAGTGATAGTTATCACCTGTGGCATAATAAGAAAAAGGTTCATCGATTTTAAATGCATCATACACTCGTTTACCATCAACATCTTTAAATCCTGTTGCTGTTTCTTTGGTGATTAAATCTTTTTCGTGCTGTTCAAATTTTGTAATATCCACTACATCGAGTTCTTTTCCTGTCTCCAAATCTAAAGCAAATAATACATCATTAATAGTGAAATACAGTTGATTTCCCTTTCCTAATGATGAATCGACTTTCAACTTATGAGAAAAATCAGCAGTTGTACCCTCGAAATAAGAACCGTCAGCATTAGTAAAGTATAGTTTACTTTTGTCTACTTCTTGAGCTGCTGGTTCGACGTAACTGAATTTGACATCTTTATCTACATCTCTTTTAAAGGTAACAGAGCCGTTAATCGTTACTTGAGATATTTTTTCATATATAAAATCTAAGCTGTCAATGTGTATTTCCATGTCATCATTTTCTTTTGTAATATCAACAGGTACATTTGTAGTTCCGATTGTTTCTATTCCAGGTACTATTTCTTTGTCCTCTTCCACATCATCCATTTTAGTTGTTATTGCATTTTCTTCATCAAAGTCTCCATCTATGTTGTCATGCAAACTTGTATCAACACGAACAATTTTACCTGAGTTTTTAGGTGTATCCGATTTATATACGTGGTATTCTTCATTTCCACTTTGTACGACTTCAATGCGGTCATTCCTATTTAACTCAAAAGAGTCACCATTATCCAAAATTACACGCATACGAAGTGTTCCTTGGTCAGATGTTGTAAGATTGCCAGTATATTTAACAAATAAAAAATAATTATTAACATCATTGGCTTGGTAACCCTCTAAGATGATTTTTCCCTCTTCGTTTTCATATAATGTCTTTTTAATTGTATTTAGTTCCTGTGGGTTAAAAGCATAATCCTTAACGTTTATATTATTTATGTTTCGCGGGACGTCTTTTTCTGCACTTACGGTTTCTGCGTGTCTAGATAGGTCTACATTATTTCCACATGCACCCAACCCAGCTGATAAAATTGTTATACCTAATAAAGAAAGAAGCTTTTTTCCTACTTTCATATCCATTCCCCCTAAAACTTTTACATTACCAACCTCTTTAACCACTATTTTACAATGAAAACAACTAGTTTAGTAGTCTTATTATAAGTATGTGCAATTTTTCGAATTTTAAAACAGTTAATATAAAAAAAGTTACTTTACTTTTTGAATTTCTTCTTTATAGTGGTTCTACTTTCTAATAAGAATGTGAGGGGGATTATGTGAATATTTTATGGAATCTAGATGGCACCATATTTGATACATTTCCAACCCTTAAAGCCGCATATTCGGACATGAATCACTTTACAAATTCTGCAAACGATTTTCTTGAACATGTACAAACAAGTAAAAATGCAGAACTAGGTAATACTAAATTGTCAAGTGAAGAAAAAAGCACGTTTTGGCGTATTGAAAATGCGCATCCCGTTACAGAAAAACCTCCCTTTGCTTTTGTTGACCAAGTTATGAACGTAGCCAATAAAAATTTTCTAGTGACCCACCGCAATAGAGCCTCAACAATTGCACTGCTAAAGCACTGGAGGCTTTACGATTATTTTTATGAAATTATATGTTTACCAGATGATGAACACCCGACAAAACCTAATGTAAGTTCATATAACTATCTTCATAAAAGATATGGTATTAATTTAGTTATAGGAAGCAGAGAATTGGATTTGTTGCCTGCTAGAGAATTGCAAATAAAAACATGTTCGTTCCAAAACAAAAAGATTCATGCAGATTTTCATCTTAATACGTATCAAGACTTTCCAGTTGTGTTGTTATCTCTAGAATTTTATGTTGATTACGGTACGAAAAATATACGTGTGACGCCATCCTTGCTAAAAAAACTATTAGCAGATGATGAAAACCGTTTAGAACATGCTCTACAGGTTGCACTTAAAGACAATGACTCGCCAGAAAGCATCTTATTAACTATTGGTTATGCTAAAAGTCTACAACGGACAAAATTTTATCCATTAGATGGGGCATTATTTGCAAGCGAACTTGGACTAGGCTACAAAGTTATATTACCCATTCTTTTTCACTCATTATCTTTTGGTGAGCGGATGGATACAGAACATCCTCATTACATCTTTTATAAAAAGTGTTCGCATTTTATAGACAGTAATATTAAGAAAAAAATTGACTGGCTTACATATTGTGAACTAACTACCTCGCCTGCAGGTATCAATCTTCCAATTAAAGAACGTATTAAACAGTTGTTACGTAAACACGTAAACGATAATCGTGTGTACCAAAATATTGAAAAAATGAATTATTACTTTGAAGAATTAGAAGATAGATTTGGAGACAAATAAAAAGAGAACTAGATGTTTAATATTTCATCTAGTTCTCTTTTTTGATTTTCCACTTAATAAAGCTGCGCACAAGGAACCAATTAGCAAGGGTAGCACGGAACCGCCAGATTCAATTAAATAACCCTCTTGGTACTGTTCATATCTTAACATCAGTAACGGCTCGTTTAGAGCATAACCAAGTGCATATAGACCGCTAGATATAGTTAGTAAAATAAGTAAACTAGTTATAAATTTTCTCATTCTTACCCTCCTGATTCATAAGCAAAACTATCAATTCATTTGTTAATTTAATAATATATAAAATTTTTTTTATTCCTTTTTTTGTTTTAAAAACCTCAGACTAGATATTGGGAAATAATTTATTCACGTTTACTACCATATCAGTTGATACCTTGATAGAACGGGGTTTTAAAGTTAGGAAATGACGTAAAATTTTAGTGTAGTTACGTAAACCTTTTAGGTTTACGTTTACGTTTAACGTTTACGATTCTATTAAACTATTACTGTAAAGGTAATTTTTTTGTTGACTTCATATTTTCGAGTAGTATATAATTTGGTTAAAGTTACCTAAAGAGGAGGAATTATAAGTATGGCGGAAATTATTTCAGTAATTATGAACAAAGGCGGCGTAGGAAAAACTAGCATGGTTACAAACATATCGGGTGCACTATCAATTGAAAAAGACGATAAGGTTTTAATAGTAGATACAGACGGACAAGGGAATGCAGCAATAACATTTAAATATGACCCTAGCGATTTCGAAAATACTATTTATGATGTATTGATAGGTGAAAAAAACATAGAGGACGTAATCATCAGAATAAATGAAAATATAGATTTAGTTCCTGCGAATGAAGATATGAACTTTCTAGACTTCGATATACTCACAAATTTACAAAAATATTCTAATACATCAGATATATTTAAACTACTAAAAGAGGCATTGGCTCCTCTACATGATAAATATGATTATATAATTATTGATTCTCCACCTTCTATGGGATTAGTAACAAATAATGTACTGGTAGCTTCAGATAAAGTATTATTACCATTCATACCTGAAGTATACAACGTTAAAGGATTAATCCGAATTATAAAGGCAATTAATGAAGTTAAATCTAAACAAAATCCTTCTTTAAATATTCTAGGGGTTGTAGGTATGATGATTGATAATCGTACAACCTTACATGGTGCATATCTACAAAATGCAGAAATCTTTTGTAAGACTGCAGGTATTAAGTTGTTCCGCACTACTGTGCCTCGCTCAATTGTATTTGCAAACGCAAATGCTTATGACAATATGCCAGCGGTATACAGAGATAGACGAAACAAAGCAACAAAAGCATATTTTGAATTACTGGAGGAGATGTTAAGTGGCACGAGCAAAGAAAGACCTGTTGAATCCGTTCGATGAGCTTGGAGGGAAAGAAGTTGAAGCACTTAAATCGACAGCAAGCTCTGAAAAATCCATTACTTCCAACCTTAACAGTGGAGTAACTCAAATTGCCGAACAGAAAAGTGAAGAAAAAAGAAGTGGTGTCGCTACACTTGTAAAAGAAAATAAAGAAGGTAACACTTCTCAACTTGATGATATTAAGAAAGAAACTAAAATACCTACGAACGAATCGGATTATGAGAATAATGTAAACGAAGTTAGTAAACCTGAAACGTTTAACAAAAACGAAAACGTTTCTAGTGGCGCAACACAAACAACGCTTCAATCTCAAAATAGTATTACTCAATCATTTAGGAATAAAATGAGTAAGAAAGGGATTGATGATACGCACATCCGCAAGACGTTTTTTATTAACCGTCAACTGTTTGATATTTTTGATGGTTTATGCAAACAAGAAAAGAAAGGTTATAAAACACATGTGATAAATGAAGCATTACGAATAGCTTTAATAAATGAATTGTTGGAAAATGGAGAAAGCACCGAAAGTGAAACTATGCAACTTCTTTTCAGCTTAGCTCCAGAAGAATAAAGAAAGCCGCCCATATAGAGGCGGTTTTTTTGTAAAAAAATACCGACATAGTCGGTATCAAAAGTAATACTTCTTTCTCTCTATCTGCACTTATTATAATAAAATCCCTCGTATAATCAACTAATATTTCCATTTATTTTTAAAGGGTTTCATCAGCTCTTCCTAAATATAAATCCACAAGGAGGGAGGAAGCATATGCTATTAACACATATTGATTACTTAATTGGTCTAGATATAATGGGGTTTACTCCTGCTGATAGTTCTATAAACCAATTTCGTAAAAAGAACAGGGCTGAAAGCGTTCGTACTTTATGGACTAACGATAAAAATGAGCGTTTTTACTTTCATCCCTCTAGCTCAGCCGAGCATTCCAGACAATTAATTCATCATATGGCTCAAAACAATTATGAGTTTCGCATATATTATAATAGAGAGAAATGGATATGTTCTTTTTCAAATAACGAAAGCCATTTCGGAGTATCTTCAAATGATAACGAAGCTATTTGCCTTGCAGCATTAAAAGCTTACGTAGAGGATTCTACAATATAAAAAGCGAGTAAACACTCGCTCCATAAGGGTTATGTAAAATTACTTTTCTTTGTTTTCCTCATTAGAAACAGTTTCTTCGTTTTTCTTGGATTTTTTCCCCTTTGTTGCGATTGCAACGCCAGCAGCTGCTCCTAATACACCTAAAGCTAGATATCTTTTTTTCATTCTCTTCACCTCCCTTTAAGGTTATACCCTATTTTTTCGATTTTGCAATTTTATTTCTTATTTTAAAAAGGGAAGGAACACTGAGCTGGCTGCTACAACGAATGACTTCTATCTTTAGGAAAGGTATATGTAAAAAGTAAACGTTTATGTTTACGTAAACTATTTTCTTTTATTTCCATAAATGCATATTTAAGATAGATATTAACTGATTAATAGTTTTTACTATTACGTTTATGGTAAACGTAAACCTAAAAAGTTTACGTTTTTTACCCTTCTTTTGAGCGAGTACGCGAAGGAAAATCGAACATCTAAATCGAATTCTCTGGATAAACTAAGTTATTTGAATTTGTATAATTTATGTATTACATTCAACACTTGGTAAGTGATAGGAGGGCTAGTGATGATAGTAAAAATAAGATGGTGGTTAAAGATATTCCTTCTATTATCTTTTATTACATATGGATTCTCCTTATTAGTAGTGTACGGATACAGTTTTAAAGATAATAAACAGAAGGCAGACGCTGCAATTGTTCTTGGTGCTTCTGTTTGGATGAACCAGCCATCTCCTGTATTCAAAGAACGAATAGACCATGGAGTTTGGTTGTATAAAGAAGGGTATGTGACTCACCTCATTTTTACAGGTGGCAAATATGACAAAAACACACCTTCCGAAGCTTCCGTAGCAAAACAATACGCTATTGATAAAGGAGTAAATAGAAAAGATATTTACATAGAAGAGACTTCTAGAGCAACAGAGCAAAATCTATTAAATGCTCGCTCTATAATGGATAGCCATAAATTAGAGAATGCACTACTGGTTAGTGACCCATTTCATATGAGTAGGTCAATGGTAATCGCTTCTTTTCTTGGTATCAAGGCTCACTCTGCTCCAACTCCCCATTCAGCATTTAAAACATGGGACACCAAGCTACCTTTTTTAACACACGAGGCGTTTTATTTATCTAGTTATGTGCTAACATATCCTTCAAGGATAATTAACGCTTATTTATTGAGTCAGTACACAGTTATAAATGAATATAAACACTAAAAAGAAAAGAGGGTGTCTCGGTTAATGAGCGTACTTCTCTTTTCTTTTTTATTATTAATAATTTCATTTTCTTTTCTAACTACCGAAAGGAATGAAAATGAAAAAATAAGAACGAATAAGATACAGAAATAATCAGAGGGTGTCCCTTTTCTTCCCCTTTGTTTTTTCGTGGTCTAATCTTATTTCCTAGTTCATCGTCCATTTGAACTTTCCAGTCGGAAAGTGGGGCCTTTTATGATATCTATCTAAAGGTAAGGATATTATTTTGAGCCAATAAGAGTATTTTACATTCGGCTTATTCCATTGCTCCCTTAGTCGGAAAAATATGTGTATCCATCTAACATTTTGCTTAGTAAAAAACCATACCTTCCTGTAACATCACATGCATACTTTTTCCATCTTGCATTATCTTCTTCAGTGGGCGTATAACGAACTGCTAATAACTCTTTTTTTATTTTTAATAATTCACAAAGCAAAACATCATCTACTGAATCATCAATATGTACTGTTCCGATTTTCCCCCATCTAGAATCATTGGTGTTAAAATGAACAATCCTGTCAAACGGGTCGATGTTATCTCCTTTTTTTGGGAAGTGCACATATTCATTTTTATCTATGTTCCATACTTCCTCCCAGTGCTCCATGTTAAATGTTATAAAACGACTTATTTCATCTGCAGCCCTCTCTATAATAATGACATTACTTTGTGAATGACGTTTAACAACCTGAGATAAACTGTCGAAAGTCCCGTCCTCATAGATATAAGGTGCATAAGGCTGGAAATAACTCACTTTTTCGTTCGCTCCTAACATTATCCTTCATCCTTTCTTTATGTTATAAGAGAAATTCTAAATAAAGATATTAGTGATACAATTTGTATTCCTTCATGGTATCCATACCTTGAATTGTTATGTCCACGCTTTCGTAGAACTGAGATAATAAAAATTTTAGCGCTACATATTCTTCCATCGTTAAATCCTTCCCCTTTTGAATGCGCTCTAGGTATCCTAATAAGAGTGTAATATCTTCATTAAATGTATTGATAAAATNCTCCTACAGATTAGTGGCATTTAAAAATCTTTTTATACGGTATTACGTAAACCTTTTATGTAAACGTAATAGTTTACGTAATACGTAAACTATTAAATTACACCTAATAAATAGTTGAAATATTTTATAACTACTATAAGATGTTTATGTTTAAAAGAAGAGGTGATTTTATGGCGAGAAAAGATGAGGTATGCGTAAAATGCGGATGTAGCCGCCTGGATAAATGTGACGATTGTAGACAATATACTTTGTGTGAAAAATGCGATTTCTGTAGTTGCAGACATTGTTATGAATATAAAAGTTAAATTGAGGCCGTAATAGGCCTTTTTTATTTTTAAGAATGAGTTTGATAGAAAAAAGTTAATAAGGTAAAGAACTAGTAAAATGCGCATCTGATAGAACGAAGGAGCTGGTGGCGTGCGTAAGAAAAAGTGGCTTTTGAAATTAACTTTAATTTTTATAAGTGTATTGGTGTTACTTTTCTTTTTTTTATTCCGAACAGAAAAGGGCCATGATTTAAGACGTTTTGCTGCTGAAACTATTGCATCTACCCAACATCGCGACTGGGCTAAATGGTTATTTTTACCTCAGAATGAATTGGATGAAATATTAGCTAAAATTAAAAACCCAAAGTACTCTAATACTTTATTAGCACCAAACATAAACACTGGAGATAGCGATAACCCAAATATAAGTGGAGGCTATACGAGATTCCCTAAAAAAACTGACCCATTAGTAGTAAAAGTAGAAACAATAGAAAAACGATATAGCGCCACGTCATTTTACAAAGGCAAAGTAATGACTATATCAAACCCGTTTAATGTACAATTAAGAACTTCTGAATTACGTAACCAAGGACAACAAATTTTTGTTATCGCTAAAAATGTTCATGCTATTGCTGCTACTAATGCTGGTGGATTTTATGACCCAAATGGTGTAGGGAACGGTGGTATTCCTCTAGGAATTATTATTGAAAAAGGTAAAATAATCAATAACTCCAAAGGGAAAGAAAATTTTGTAGCTGGTTTAACAAGTCACGGACAATTACTAACAGGGAAATTTACTGCCAATCAGCTCATCGCAGCAGACATTCAATTTGCGGCTGGGTTTAAACCTCAACTTATTTCAAATGGCAAAAAAATGATAACAGATGGTGATGGAGGTTGGGGTTTAGGGCCAAGAACGGCAATGGGGCAAACGAAAGACGGAAAAATTATATTGGTCGTAATTGACGGACGACAAGTCACCCGAAGCATTGGAGCAAGTATTAAAGAAGTACAAGATATTTTATATAAGCGAGGGGCTATTAATGCGATGGCAATGGATGGTGGTTCCTCTGCAAGCATGTATTTAAATGGTAATAATATTACCGTTCCTTCTTCTGTAGGAAACGTTCCCCGCTATTTACCAAACATATGGGCAGTAATTCCAAATGAAGGGCAGAATGTGAAAGTTGTTTACGATGGTAAGACTATAATTAATCAAAAAAAATACCAAAGGTAATTTGTTTTATGCGACAGAGATGGCATTTGCTGAATTAATCTCTGTCGCTTTTTTAGTACCTTCGGGATGATAAAATAAGTTATTTTACTAGTTCTTCAAAACGCTCAACTAAATCTTTAAAATAAGAAAGAGCGTCATCAACAGGTTTACTACTACTCATATCGACTCCCGCTTTTTTCAATAACTCTATTGGGAAATCGGAACCACCGCTTTTAAGAAAACCCTTATACCTTTGAATAGCAGGGGCACCATTTTCACGTATGGCCTTGGCAATGGCAATAGCTGCCGAAAACCCCGTAGCATATTTGTATACATAAAAAGGGGTATAAAAATGAGGGATGCGCATCCATTCGTAGGTAATTTCTTCACCTTGAATTACCGTATCTCCGTGATAAACTGTGTGCAGTTTTCCATATATATCTGTAAAATCATCTGCTGTCAATGGTTCTCCATTTTTTGTGTGTTCATGAGTTAATAACTCAAATTCCGCAAACATAACTTGTCTGAAAACTGTACCTTTAAATTGTTCTAAAAAGTAATTCAATAGGTATTTTTCTAACTCTATATCCTGAGAAGCTTTTGCTTTTTCTAACATATGTTCCATAACAAGGACTTCGTTAACTGTTGAAGCTACCTCAGCGACAAAGATAACGTACTGGGCATATGTATAAGTTTGAGCTTCATCACTATAATAAGAATGCAAGGCATGTCCGAGTTCATGAGCTAATGTGAATAGACTACTAATATCATCTTTATGATTTAAAAGTACATATGGATGCGTTCCATACGCTCCCCATGCATACGCTCCACCGCGTTTCCCAGTGTTTTCGTACACATCAATCCAGCGCTCCTCCTTAGCTTTCTTTAAAAGTTCTACGTAATCATTACCTAATATACCTAAGCTATCTATTACCTCATTGTAAGCTTCTTCATATGAAATAGTACGATTGTAATCGCTAATGAGGGGAACAGAAAGGTCCCACATTTCTAATTCGGAAAGGTTTAATTGTTGTTTGCGGATGTTCATGTATTGATGCAATGTAGTGAGGTGGTTTTTAGTGGTATCTATCAATTGCGTATACACCTCTTTGGGGACATCATCATGAAATAGCGATTTTTCTAACGCTGAAGGATATTTTCGTAACGTAGAGTAAACAACGTTTTCCTTTACATGAGAAGATAGAGCCTTAGCAATTGTGTTGCGATATTTCATGTAGGTATGATATAACGCTTTAAACGCTTGTTCACGAACTGAGCGATTATTGTGCTTAATATATACATAATAATTAGATTGTGTTAATTCTACTTTTTCACCTGAGGGCAATTTTATTTCAGGAAAGGTCATGTCAGCGTTATCTAACACGCTAAAAATATCACTCCCCACACCTTTGGTTTCTGAAATAGTGGCTAGTAAGCGTTCTTCAGTATCACTTAGTATATGGTCTTTACCTCGTAAAAGTGTATTGAGTTGTTTTTGATAGTGAAGCAGTTTCCCCTCTTCAACATACAAAACTTGTAGGTCATCTTCTTCTATCTTAAGAATTTCAGGAATAATAAAACTTGTTGCTTCATAATAACGCGCTGATAACGTAGAGATTTTTTCAACATAACGTTGGGCATCATTGTCACGAGTGTCTTCATCTCTTTTTAAGGATGCATATACATATAGACGCTCCATCTTTAATGACAGTGTTTCATCTAATACTAAGCACTCGTATAAACTTTTAGAGTTTTTAAGTGTAGTTTCAAATGCTTTAAAATGTGGAATATTATCCTGTACATCTTTAAACTCGTTCTCCCATGCGTTTATGCTTGGATAAATAGCTGTTAAATCCCATTTGTATTTTTCTTCTATTTGTTGACGATTCATGACTTCCTCCTAAGGCGTTAAGTGAATTTCTATCCCAAATTACATTCGTTATGGGAGTCGATGCAGTAGATTTCGCGCACAGATTTCTGTAAGCACGTATATATCAATTAAATCAAATTGGGTTTTTAAATAATGATAATGAGACAATATATCATTATCGCTCATTTGCTTCAGTTGTTCGGTATCCCACATATGTTCACGAGGCACGTTCACAATAGACTCCTTTCCAGCGATAACTGTTTCATCGCTAACTCATGAAAAATAAAGTTAAATTTGTATTCCTTGTAACGATAGATTTTTATATAAAAACGTTTTTAACTCAGTTGTTAGTTCAGTGAAGGTTCCCTTCTGTTCATACACGCCCTTGCAATAAGGACTTTCTTCGTCTACCTCAAACTTAGAAGATGATAGCGAATGATTAATAGGGGCTATCCACTGAACAATTTTTAAAGAACAGGATGTGTTATCTATTCTTTTATCGTAGACAAAACAAATTAGATACTGAATACACTCTTCTCCAATTGTCCACTGTGCCGCGTCATTAAGAGAAAACAAAACTGTTTCATGAATCTCAAGTCCTTTGTAATGATTGATGGCGTATGCGTTATCTATTAANCCATTTTTACCTCGATGTTTTGCCCGTTCATATTTAACAAGATAGTGATTCCAATAATCGTAGTGCGTTTTTTTTATTTCGTTTTTAAGGGAAGTGAAGATGTGGATAAAATCGTAGTGGTTGTAGTAGGTATGAAGAATGGAATCTTGAGCAGAGGATTCCCGATAACCAAATTCACCCTCCATGTGTTCTTTTAAAGCTTGAATGCATTTACAAAGTTCATCAACATTATCATGTCCTTTATAGGGAAATGGATAACGGAGTTCCTTTCCTTTGTTTAATTCAAAGGTTGCTTTCGATGCATTTCCAGTCCAATGTTGAAAATTTGTGACAAAAAGCATCATACTTTCTTCTTCGTAGGGCTTAACATGTAAATAAATTTGTTCATCAATTTGCAAACACCCTTTAGTCTCTGCTAAAGAAAAAGTGAGATTATGGTCCTTTACTACAAAACCTTTACTTGCCAGCAAAGTGGGTAACTGCAGATAATGGCCATATGTTTTATTAATATAAGCTTCATAACCACTGTTAAACACAGATTTTACCTTCTCTAATAATTGAACGCTTGTGTTATTGCAAAAAAGGTCACAGTTAACATCTAGTTCAATACCGTTTATTTTATGAGTCGCTTTTTTTAAAGATAAAATTCCCTCTTCAATATCAATATCAGAATGCCACTCCACGACAAAACGCCATTCCTCGTATTCACAATAATAAACATCTACCTCAGAAGTATAATTGCAAATATCACGCATCTCTCTTTCATGAGATAAAATGGTAAACCCTAATTCTTGGATTCGGTTAGTTGCAATTGTNGTTTCATTATCTAAGGGATTTTTCACCTTAACATCCAACAGTTTTCGCCGCTGTTCAATTTCCTCTTNGCCGCTCTTCAACTTTTTAAAATTATCTATTCGTTGATTTTCTTTTTGAACAAGCGCCGCTTCATTTAGGAAGGAAGATAATATTTTATTCATGTTATCACCTTTTTTTT